>Ga0209099_1000787_pt1 | contig 35791 bp, 27 predicted proteins | sample AD_JPNHW2_MetaG_FD_184430 | JGI IMG/M metagenome (GOLD analysis project Ga0209099, IMG submission 184430) | Active sludge microbial communities of municipal wastewater-treating anaerobic digesters from Japan - AD_JPNHW2_MetaG (SPAdes) (version 2) | ecosystem: Engineered > Bioreactor > Anaerobic...
GCTGCATTTGGATAATCCGTGTATAAATCTCTATGGCCTTAGGAAAATCTGAGGCATTGTGTGCTTCAAGTGCAGCCAGCATAAGCCCATCCAGGCCATAGGAATCGTAAGTCGGCACATCGAGCTTCGTCATTCTAGCCGTATCGGCGGAGGATTGCGTACCCGAGGATTGCGTACCCGGGCCTGGTTGCGCCATGCCCGAGACTCCATCTGCAACCTCTTCAATCTTTCTGTAAAACGATGAGCGTCTAAAGTCCAGCTCAGAGTTGAGTTTTTTCTGAAATTCCAAAATTTCCTGAAAAATTATATCCGACAACGTGAGATTGGCGTTGAGCGCCGCCAATTTGCGCTTCATGGGCTCGTCGAAGGGCGTAAACTCGGCCTTATAGACAAGTTCATGTTCCACCTCCGCCCACGCTTCCTGCAAAATCGTTCGAAGCTGAATCTCTATGACATTGCGCTCCAGGTGTTGGCAGAGAGCAAGAAGGTCTTCCGGTATTTTGACAAGTACGTGGATCGACTCGTAGCCAAATTCGCGAAAAGAGCGCTCAGCGCCTTTCCTTTCTACCTCCTCCACCTCGAAATTCTGGCGCAAGAGGGCTTCGACAATAGACAAGTCTCCCAAAAACGGGCAGATAATGCGCATTGCCAAGACATCATTGACAGGCAGAGGCTGCGTTTTCTCCGTCCACGCCTTCTTGAGGAGCCTCAATTTTTTGGAGTAATACGAGTCAAAGCTCTTAACCCGAGATTTGACCGTGGGCCTAAGTTCTGTAGATTTTAGGACATTTTCTACTCGAGAAAGGAACTGCGCCAGGGCCCTTTCGTAGGACGGTCTGTCCAGCTCATATTGTGTCGCTAGTTTGGCTTTATCAGGTATAAGAAGTATCGACTGTTCTGTATCAAGAGAGGTCATACAAAAAGTATAGCATGAATTCTCAATGTTGGACCATTTCGCCGTTAACAAAAAACACCACTTGGCCTGCAAACGAAAGATTTTTGGCAATCGCCTTCTTCATAGCAGCATTCACAAGTGTATAGGAGACTTGAGTGTCCGCAAGGTCGGGCACATTTACACTGATGTACAACTTTCCGCCCCTTTTCATGACGGTCTGGACGCTGCTCAGCCGGGGAAACAAGGGTACCCTGCCTCTTTCCATTGGACCCAAGACTTCCGTTTCCACCACCTCGCGGGCACGGGACTCGATACTGCCGTTTAGGGCCATGTCTCGCTTTTCCAAAGAAAGCGCGTTCATCCTTGCATTGGCAAAGTAGAGCGCTGCCTTATTGCCATCAAACCCTGTACCAAAGAGGAAAAGTGCGAGAAGTATCACCGCCTGAATAAAGCGAAAAATCTTGATTTCGGAATTTTCCTTTAGCCACGACAAAGTCGATGCAGAATTCAAAGCCCATCACCTTTCAAAATACGCTATAAAATCTACTATGCCATTGTAAATTGCATCCCCAATCTTCCTCAAGTACCCAGACTGGGACAAAAGCTGGCCTTCTTCGGGATTCGTTATAAAGCCCATTTCGATAAGGATAGAAGGCATTTTTGCGTTGCGTACCACAAACCATTCTTCTGCGCGAATACCACGGCCTGGGCTCTGTTTACCTATCGTCGCAGAAAGCCTATCGTATACGTTGCGTGCAAGGATGATGCTCTCGGTCGTGAACTCCTCTTCAAGCATTGCATTGAGAATGGGCGCTATGTCATCGCCTTTTTCCTTTACCGTGTTGGCATCCACCACCGTTCGGCGATACTCCGGATTGAGATACCACACTTCAAACCCTTTTGCATTCTTGTTGAACGAAGCATTTGCATGTATGGAAACATAAATAATTGCTTCATCAGGTTTTAAAGCGGTTGAGTTGGCCATATTGACGCGGTCTTCCAAGGTAGGATAACTGTCGTCCTCACGGGTAAGCATGATCTTGCGCTCCGGATACCGCTCTTTGAGAAGCTGGACCACACGTTTGGAAACCTCGAGAGTGATATCCTTTTCCAAAAGACGCCCTGAGTCCAGATCGGCAATGGCTCCTGTATCCTTGCCCCCATGTCCAGGATCGACGAGGATCGCCGCAATGGCATAGTTAGTCGGTTTATCTGCCGACTTACCATTCAGAAACCCCTGCACTTCTTTTATGAAATCGGCAGGGACAACAAGTGCGCCATTCTCCAGCGTGGGGGCGCCAACCTTCTTAAGATCCGACCAGTTAAGTGCGATAAAAGGCTTTCCTACTGCAAACGAAACAAATCGGTCTTCCTTAGACAGGTAACCTGTCTGCGTGAGAGGATCGTAAGACAATTGTGCCTTGATGCTTTGCGTGAATTCCAACATCGAGATTGAATCTGCCGCCCATGCTTCGGGGACAACAACAAAAGCGATGACAGACAGGGCGAGCACTCCTAGTACCCTTGGCCAAAACAGGAATCTCTTTCTCCTCACAGTCATATGTATATCATGAAAATGGTGCTCTCATGAAGCGGGTTTCAAAACAGAAATTTCACAAAGTGGAATTGAAGCCCCTCGGGATTTGTGTTTTTTTGCGGTTTTTCTTTGGATTTACTCTTGCACTCGCATAGAAATTCGTTTATACATTCTAGGGAAGCCGGAGGGCACCACAATAGATTGTAGTCTCAGACGGATATAGTCATAATAGGTAGTGGTCTGGAGGATGGAATGAAATTTCAACGCAAATTCACTAAGGCTGGTCAAGGCCCATATGAAGGTATACTTTGGGAAAAAAGGACAAGCGAAATCCGCAACCCTGACGGTAAGGCTGTTTTCTACATGGACGGGGTTATTGTTCCTTCATTCTGGAGCCAGATCGCGACTGACATTATTGCCCAGAAATATTTCCGCAAGGCCGGCCTTAGTCGTGAGACTGCTCAAATCTGGAAGAAATTCGTCCCCCAAGATCAAACGATTGGCAGTGTTGAAAGCGATAACGACGGTTCCGAAAATGATGCGAGGCAGGTTTTTCATAGACTCGCTTACACCTGGTGCCTTTGGGGCGAAAAGGCTGGCTACTTCGACAGTGAAGACGACAAAAAAGCGTTCTACGACGAGCTTCTCTATATGTTGGCGCATCAGATTGCAGCTCCCAACAGTCCACAGTGGTTCAACACTGGTTTACATGCCGTCTATGGCATAGAAGGCCCGGCCCAAGGCCACTACTATGTGGACCCGACAACCAATCGGGTAAAGAAGTCGGAGTCTGCATACGAGCGGCCACAGCCTCACGCATGTTTTATTCTGGACATCCAGGACGACCTCGTGAACGAGGGCGGCATCATGGACCTCATTACGAGGGAAGCAAGGCTTTTCAAGTACGGTTCCGGCACAGGCTCGAACTTCTCCAAAATTAGAGCCGCAAACGAGAAGTTGTCCGGTGGCGGTGTGTCTTCCGGCCTTCTCTCTTTCCTTAAGATAGCCGACCGTTCAGCTTCCGCCATCAAGTCCGGCGGAACAACGCGCAGAGCCGCAAAGATGGTCATTCTTGATGCAGACCATCCCGACATTGAAACTTATGTCAACTGGAAAACCGAGGAAGAGTACAAGGTAGCATGCCTTGCGGCTGGTAGTTCGATTTTGAAGTCCTACTCTGAAAAAATGAAAGATGCAGTGCAGGATTCCGGCTTGGACAAGGACTCGGCTTTCTCCCTCGAGCAAAACGGCGTACTGCGGAACGTTGTCAAAGATGCGCTCAACGCTGGCATCCCTTCCTCATGGATACATCAGCAACTCCTTATGTTTTATCAAAATGGAGAAGCACTCCCTACGCCCTTGTACGATACCAATTGGGAAGGTGAAGCATACAACACTGTTTCTGGGCAGTCTTCGAATAATTCCGTGCGGGTAACAAATCAGTTTATGCAGGCTGTAATCGACAATGCCGATTGGGAACTCAAGGCTCGCACGACAGGGCGCACCATGAGGATTGTAAAAGCGCGCAAACTCTGGGACGAGATAGCGCACGCGGCATGGCAGTGCGCAGATCCTGGGCTGCAGTACCATAGCACGATAAACGAGTGGCACACCTGCCTTGCCGACGGCGAAATCCGGGCTTCCAATCCCTGCTCGGAATATATGTTCCTGGACGACACGGCGTGTAACCTGGCCTCGCTCAACCTGCTCTCCTTCTTTAACAATGAAACTGGCATTTTTGACGATGAATCCTATCGCCATGCCATACGACTTTGGACAACCGTGCTCGAGATTTCTGTGGTAATGGCTCAGTTCCCCTCGCAGGAGATTGCACGCCGAAGCTACGACTACCGCACCCTGGGTTTGGGGTATGCTAACCTCGGGAGCCTCCTTATGGTGATGGGCCTTGCGTACGATTCGGACGAAGGCAGAGCCGTTGCCGCCGCCCTTTCGGCCATTTTGACAGGCGAGGCATATGCGCAATCTGCCCGAATGGCGCAGGCCTGGGGGCCTTTTGCGCGATACGAAGCCAACAAGGCCACAATGCTCAAAGTCATACGCAACCATAGGCGCGCTGCCTACGACAGCAAACCAGAAGAATATGAAGGGCTGACAATAACGCCGAACGGTCTCAAAGAGTGGGCCTGCCCCGCAAACCTGATCGCGGCGGCGCGCGAATCCTGGGATCAAGCCTCGGATTTGGGACAGAAATACGGATATCGTAATGCGCAGGTCACAGCCATAGCGCCTACGGGAACGATCGGCCTTCTTATGGACTGCGACACGACGGGCATCGAGCCAGACTATGCGCTTGTCAAATTCAAAAAACTGGCCGGCGGCGGCTATTTTAAGATCATCAATTCGAGTGTTCCGCCAGCCCTAAAGGCCCTCAATTACACACAGGAAGAAATCGATGCGATTTTGGCGTATGCCCTTGGGCATCAGACTCTGGAAGGAGCCCCTGGCGTATCGCTCGCATCCCTACGGGAACGTGGCCTGTCCGAAGAGGCTATTGCAAAAGTGGAGACCGCCGTCAAGAACGCCTTTTCTTTGGAGAACTGTTTTGCGCCGGGCGTTCTTGGTACAGAGGTCCTATCTACTTTGGGCGTAAGCGAAAGTGAATATAACGATCCAGACTTTAGCCTGCTTTCCTGGCTTGGTTACACACCTGATGCGGTGGAGGCGGCAGAAATCTACGCCTGTGGCTTTATGGGCTTGGAAGGGGCTCCCTTCCTAAAGGCAGAAGACTTACCGGTATTTGACACGGCGACGCCATCCGGAAAGAAAGGTACGCGCAGCATCGACTGGAAGGCTCACATTGCCATGATGGCGGCGGTTCAGCCTTTTGTCTCAGGCGCCATTTCCAAGACAATCAACATGCCAAATCAGGCTACGACGGATGATGTCAAGGGAGCTTATATGCTCGCCTGGCGTTCAATGCTTAAGTCTATAGCCCTTTACCGGGATGGCTCCAAGCTTTCGCAACCGCTCTCCGCCCTCGCGCCAGGCGTGGACAAGATTGCCGATGCAATTGTCGCCTTGCAGACTGCACCCGAGAGTCTGAAAGCCGAACAAGAACCCGAACCAGAGGCGCCGATCGAACCAGTAACAACCAGCCGCTCGCAAGCCGAGCTCGCTCCTGAGCTACCCGGCATGCCGGTTGCGCCCCGCGGCATACGGCATTCTTTACCTAATAGGCGCAAGGGTTATACGCAAAAGGCAAAGATAGCCGGCCACTCAGTGTTCTTACGCACTGGTGAATACGAGGACGGAACCTTGGGCGAGATATTCCTGGATATGCACAAAGAAGGCGCCGCTTTTAGAAGCATCCTCAATTCTTTTGCCATCGCCGTGTCGCTCGGTTTGCAGTATGGCGTACCCCTTGATGAATACGTCGACGCTTTTACCTTTACCAAATTCGAGCCAAACGGCGTCGTACAGGGGCACGATTACATAAAGATGGCTACAAGCGTTCTGGACTATATCTTCCGAGACCTCGCCATCTCATATCTGGATCGTCACGATCTTGGACAGATCAAACCTGAAGACCTTGTAGCCACGTCCATGCAAAGCAAGGAACCGCAAGGAACGATGGGACGGGAAAGAAATGCTTTTGAGAATGGCAGGTCAAGCCATCCTGCAAAACCAGTACAATCGAGTCCAAGTTTTTCCGACGACAACACAATCATGATGAAGCAGACCGCCATAAACTCCCAAGTTCAGGTGCAGCACCAGGAAAACAACGGGGCAGGCTCAACTCCTTCCACGCATCTGGACGCAGCAACAAAGAATATTCGAGCGGCCAGGCAAAAAGGGTACGAAGGCGATCCTTGCCCTGTGTGCGGAAACATGACGCTCGTACGCAACGGCACCTGTCTTAAGTGTGAGACCTGTGGCTCAACCACAGGGTGCAGCTAAGTCGTGGCCACAAACCGGTAATGTACTAAGGTAGGTGCCGGGTTAGAGTTCGTCCCGTGCGACTGGCAAGGTCATGCAGCGTGGCCCACCACCACCGCGGGCGAGCTCGATGCCGTCAAAAGCGACAGCGAGCCTGCCGTAATTGTCGATGCTGTCTTTACCTTGGATGAAGTCCAGCGAGTGCTTTATCGCAAAGCCGGCATTAGCAAGGGCTTCCATGGTGTAGGTGTTGCAGGAATACATGATGATCTTGCCGGGAGCGAACGCAAAAGAATTGGCCCCGGAAAGCCACTGCTCCCGTTCTTGATAGATGCTGTGTTTATTACCGCAGAAGACCGGTTCTACGTCGAAGCCTGCGCCCTTCAAGCCGTCAAGGAGCGAATCACACTCACTGTAATGCAGATTTCCGTTAGGACTAGAGTCGATACGATACGCTCTGACCCGATCTTTGCTGGTAATTACCGGGTCGTATACGAGGGCGCAGTCGCGGTCGATCATAGTAAAGACCATATCCAAGTGGATAGTAGCCCTTGTTTTGGGAATATCGACTGCAAAGATCACTACATCGTCCTGTACCGTGCGCGCCATACTTCTGGCGACCCGCTCGATCGCAAAGGGCGTTGTGCGCTCAGAGATTCCCAGAACGAGCGCTCTGGAGGAGAGCACGATGATATCGCCACCCTCTATGGTGATGTAGCGGTTGCGCTCAGTGGGCCCATCGAAGAGAAAGTTCTCAGCCATAAATTCAGGATGATGACTAAAAATAAAGCGGGTTATGTACGCTTCGAGCATACGCACATCGTATGCTGTAGCTGCGGCCAAAGCACTTGCACCGATTACGGCTGCACTGTCACGCATGAAGTAGGTATTGGGCAACGGCCTGGATGCGTAGCTGTGTTCGTCTAGGAAATGCGCAAAGGACTGAGCCGGTGCGGCCACACCTTCTATAATCCTCCTGGCCAATTGTGTCGAGGGCAGCGCCATAAGCTCCATCATTGTGGCGTGAATTGGAAAGCAAGAACTCAGGCTGGAAAGAAATTCGAACTTATTGCCTGCATCAGCAAGGCAGTCGGCAAGTAGGTCTACAAGTTCGTGCACATCACTCACCGTGCTCAGGAACTCTTTGAGCTGGGTATACTCACCCAAGACCGCCTGAAGCGGAATAATATCGTTGTAAAGGTCCTTTTCTGCCTCACGAGGGGTCATGGATTCTATCTCGAGCCCAGGAGTGTGCAGAATGACCTTCCTCAATCTGCCAATTTCGCTATTGATCACTAACTGATTCATGCGAGGCATTATGCAATATCTTGAAGAAAAAATCTTCTGCTTTGTGCAAAATTCTTTTTTGCATAACTATTAACGCAATTTGCCGACAATCTGCATGCAGCAACACAAGAGCCCGGACTTTTTTAGATTTTAATGCAATTTTACGCGCTTTTTCGCGTTTAAGACGAAAACCTTTCTGCTTGACAGCTAAAAAAAGCGGTTCAATCATTACGTTTATTCGATTCCAAAACACTTTAGAAAGAAGGATGGCAGGTATGGCACGAAGAAGAATCATCATCATCGGAGCCGCAGGAAGAGATTTCCACAACTTCAATACTCACTACCGCAACGATCCAAATGCCGAGGTCGTGGCCTTTACAGCAGCGCAGATCCCCGATATTGCAGGCAGAAAATATCCAGCCGAACTGGCAGGACCGCTCTATCCTCAAGGCATTCCGATTTTTGCCGAATCCGATTTGCCTTCGCTCATCCAAGATCTCAATGTGGACGAGTGTGTATTCGCTTATTCTGACGTTCCCTATGCGCACGTTATGAAAATGTCCGCGATCGTCAATGCGGCGGGCGCTTCTTTCACCTTGCTGGGACCAAAAGATACTCAGATCAAGTCTACAAAGCCCGTTATTGCAGTCTGCGCAGTGCGCACAGGTTCCGGAAAAAGCCAAACGTCCAGAAAAATCGTTCAAATGCTGATGGCGCGAGGCCTTAAGGTTGTTGCGATACGCCATCCAATGCCGTATGGCGACCTTGTCAAACAAAAGGTTCAGCGCTATGCGACAGTCGCCGACCTTGCAAAATATGAGTGCACCATTGAGGAGATGGAAGAATATGAGCCTCACGTCGTGCGGGGAAACGTGATCTACGCCGGGGTCGACTATGAGGCGATTTTGCGTCAGGCGGAACAAGAGGCTGACGTCATCCTTTGGGATGGTGGCAATAACGATTTCTCGTTCTATGTTCCCGATCTCACCATAACGGTGGCAGATCCTCTGCGCGCTGGCAACGAAGTATCCTTCTATCCGGGTGAAGTTTCTCTGCGCACGGCCGACGTGATCGTTATCAACAAGATCGATTCGGCAAGCCCAGAAAACGTTCAACTCGTACGCGAGAACATTTCGCGCGTCAATCCCAACGCGATGGTCATAGATGCGGCAAGTCCAATCAATGTGGACAAACCGGAACTCATTAAAGGCAAACGCGTACTCTGTGTTGAAGATGGGCCTACCCTTACCCATGGTATGATGAAGCTCGGTGCGGCTGTCGTTGCGGCACGCAAGTTCCAAGCTGCAGAACTTGTCGACCCACGCCCCTACGTTGTAGGGAAACTGGCTGATACATTCCGAACTTATCCCAACATCGGAACGCTCCTTCCGGCGATGGGCTATGGTGAAGAACAGATCCACGACCTGGAACAGACCATCAATCGGACCGACTGCGACACCGTTGTAATAGGCACACCGATCGACCTAAACCGCGTGATAAAGATTAACAAACCGACGGTCAAAGTTGGGTACGAGCTCCAGGAAATCGGCAAGCCGGATCTTGTGGACGTCTTGGACGCTTTCTGCAAAAAGTACAATCTCTAAGCGGCTGGCTTGGTTTTAAGAAGAGACAAAAAGGGCCGCGACCAACGGTCGCGGCCCTTTTTTACCCCAAACCAGCCCCTACTGCGCTTTAAAACGCAATAAAGAAGCTCCTCAACTTCAATAAATGCGAAATACGCTGATAAAGTCCTTATCAGTTGGCAGGGGAAATTGTCTCTACTGGACAGACAGCTGCGCAGGCGCCACAATCGATGCACTTGTCTGGATCGATCCAGCGTGCATTATCTTTTTCGCTGATTGCCTCAACTGGGCATTCGCTCTCGCAAGTGCCACAATTAGTGCACGCATCACCTACTTTATAAGCCATATCTCCACTCCTTAATCTTGATGCTTAAGTGAAGAGTACCACAATGCAAGGCAATCTGTGAAGCGCCCTGAAAAGAACTGCGAGCAAGCCAATGACAGGTTTGTACCACACGAACTCTCGAGATCTTCAAGCTGAAAGTGTTGACAGAGAACTATAGCATGTGCAGTTTTGTTTACTTTGCCACATACTGATGGTCTCCATACGCAAATAGTTATCTTTAGTCATATATGCTATAGTAAAATCCATCTGGCCATGGGCTGCGGGGCGCTCTATGGGGCGCTATGCATACTTCATATGACTCAAGAAGCAGCCTTTCTGTCATCGTACTCTCTCGATCCTGTTGTACTTGTTCGAGCGAACTGCAATAAACCGAGTCCCCTATGATAGGAAATCCTGCCCAGGCTAAATGTACCCGTATCTGGTGACGAAAACCAGAGTGGATCTGCGCATCGAGTTCCAACGCATGGAATTGCCTAAAGAGGCCTCGCGGAAGAAGTTCGGTCGTATAGACTTCTTTTGTGATGCGCTTTTTCGTTTTAGGAGCTAACTCTGGCAGAATGCAGGCGACTTGGGCTCCACGTCTCCCATACGACCGGAATCTGCTCGATACGGCAAATTTCGGAAACTGATCACCTGGAGAACCTGTCGATTCAGCTACTTGTAGAGCGTTTTCGAGAAAATCCCTTTCAGGCAAAAAGATCGCAGGCATGGAACCAGGCACAAAGGCAGACGATCCCGACTCGCAGCTGGAAGGAATCGCGGCTGGCAATGCAGCAAGTCTATAGCGCTTTACCACCTTATCCTCCTGCTGTGCCCGAACAAATGCCACAAAGCTATCAAAGGTGCGTGCAAAAAGAACAAGGCCGGAAGTTGGATTGTCCAGACGAGAGACAAGACCGAGCTCGCGCTCATAACGGTGGGCAAGAAGCCCCAGCGAAGAGGGAATCTCAGAGGGGAGCGGCGCAATCCCAGGCTTCTGTTCTGCTAACCAAGTGACTAAGTCATGCCTTGGGGCCCTTGCATCTATCGAAGCCGAAGGTTTTTTGCTGGAGGTGGCAGCCGACTCAATGGGCACAGAATCAATGCCAGCAGGTTTGAAAACAAAGTAAAAATCCTTATCCTGCCCAAGTATGCAAGGCTCAAAAATCTCGTCAAATGGCTTCATGACTCCATGACTCACAACACGCTCATAGCACGATGCCACTATTCTGCAGCCTGTAAAGATTCCAGTACAGATCCTGCGCAGCAATGAGTTCGTCGTGCGTGCCGGTTTCAACAATTTTACCATGTGCAAGCACGATGATTTTATCCGCATTACGGATAGTGGACAAACGGTGCGCTATGACGATGCTCGTCCTGCCGGACAAAAGCCCTTCAATGCCTCTCTGAATGAGTTTTTCAGTCTCTGTGTCAACGGAACTCGTTGCTTCATCTAGAATAATAATCGCTGGATCATGAGCTAGAACGCGCGCGAAAGACAGAAGTTGCCGCTGGCCCTGGCTCAGGTTGCTGCCACCCTCAGAAAGCTCGGTATTGTAACCGTTGGGGAGTGCTTCGATGAATTCGTTGGCGTGGACTGCTTCCGCTGCGAGTTTCATGCGTTCTTCAGTAACCTCGGTGCCAAGACGAATATTCTCTGCGATGGTTCCGGAAAAAAGAAACACATCCTGAGGAACTGGCTGGATACTACGTCTGAGGCCAGCCAGAGGCAGGTCGCGTACATCGTTACCATCAATACGGATTGATCCCTTTTGGATGTCCCAAAAACGGGTTACAAGGTTCGTAATCGTGGTCTTGCCCGCACCTGTATAGCCAACAATGGCGACCATCTGCCCTGGTTCAACAGTAAAGGAAATATCCTTGAGTACCCATTCTTCTTCTTTGTAGGCAAACCAGACATTTTCAAATTGAATATGGCCGCGGACAACGCTGGGCATGGGTATCTTAGGCGCATCGAGTATCATTTCCTTGGCATCGAGGAGGGTAAAGATTCGCTCCGCCCCGGCCATGGCGCTTTGCAAGTTGACGTACTTCTCGGAGACATCTTTTATTGGAGAATAAACCATACCAATAAGGTTAACAAAGGCTATGAGTGTGCCCAGAGAAATCGAATGTGACAGATAGAAAGAGGCTCCAACACCGAGCACTGCTATGGTGGTCATGGTAGAAAGAAGGTCAACGATTGGCCTAAATGTGGCGTAAACGTACATTTCACCGAGGTTGGCCTGCTTAAGCTGTTCGTCGTAGCGCTTGAATTCATTTTTGGACGCGTCTTCTTTGCCAAACAGTTTTACGACTTCAATTCCGGAAAGGTGTTCCGAAATGTAGGAGTTCACCTTGCTTGTCATAAGTCGTTGCTTGCGATAGGCATCACGTGACTTTTTCCTGGAGATGTCAGACGTGATGAGCACAAAAGGCAGGCTGGCCGTCACCACAAGGGCAAGGCGAACGTCAAACACATAGAGAACGGCTAAAGAACCGATCATGATCGAACCGTCCTTTATGAGCGCCGAAAGGACGTCGGTAAAGAACTCGCTTATGGTTTCCACGTCGCTTGTCATACGGGTGACGAGCCGGCCCACGGGCTGACGGGAAAGAAAGGCCATGGACCGCGTGAGCACATGAGTAAAAAGCTGCATGCGCATATCTTTCATGACTTTGACACTTACAAGGTTGCTGTAGTAGTTCATGACGAAGGTGCCGACGAAGATGAGGGCCATAACGACGAGAAGCGCAATAACATAGCGAGAAAGGTCGGTGGCGTCCGAGCGGCGCAAGCCCGCCGCCTCGGCGGCGGGCAGCGCCCGGAGCTGGTCGCGCGATATGGCCGCCCACTGGCCCTGGCTCACAAACAGCTCCGGGCGCGACGCGCGCAGCGCGTTTTGCGCCGCATCGTTTGGGTCGATGCGAAAAACATAATATTCAACCCCATCAAAAAGCCCCTTATCGGCCAACTCATTCTTCTGAGCCACACTCAAGGGTCCCAATCTGGAAGTCCTGACATAAACCCTGTTTTCTATCACCACATCCTGGGAATTAATCCCAATTTCTTTTTCTATATCCGTTTCATTCACCGAAACATCAAGCGCATACCATGACTTCATAAGAACATTGTCTATGGATTGACGTATGATAATAGGACTCAAGAGCTCGCCTATCGTACTTACAACAAGGGCAACAAGTGCAAACGCCACAATGACTTTGTATGGTTTAAGATAAGACAGAATCCGCCTCATTATCGCGGAATCGTAGTCGCGCGTTATGTCGTCAGTTTCAAAATAGTCAGCCATTTACGCGCTCCTCTTCCTTTGCAAGATTTCCCTCTATCTGAGTCTCCAACTCCTGTAAACGGGCAATTCTCGCATAAAAACCATCGCTTTCCGCCATCAACGCCTCATGAGTACCGACCTGAGTTATCTTGCCATCATCCAAGACAATGATCGAATTCGCATGACGCAAAGTCGAAACCCTATGAGAAACGATCACATTAGTCCTACCTTTTCTCTCTTCAAGCAAATTCTGCAAAATCCGCTCTTCCGTTTCTGCATCCACGGCCGACAGTGAGTCGTCCATTATGAGGATTTCAGGGTCAACCGCCAAAGCCCGCGCAATCGCGATACGTTGCTTTTGCCCTCCGGACAGCGTCAGCCCACGCTCACCCACAACAGTTTCCCAACCATTAGGAAAAAGCTTAAGGTCACCATCCAATGCTGCAATCCTCGAGATTTCTTCGAATCGTTCTGCCGATACTTCAACACCCCCGTAAAGAATGTTTTCCCGTACCGTCGCTGAGAACAAAAACGAGTCTTGTGGCACAAAGCCAAAGGTCCGACGCAGTGCCGTCAGCTCAAAAAGACAAATATCGTTTCCACCAATAAATATCTTCCCCTGTCCGGGATCAAGGAGTCTTGGCATCAACTTAAGCAAAGTCGACTTACCGCTCCCCACCCGACCCAATATTCCCAACGTCTCCCCTGCAGTTATACTAAAAGATACATGTTCTAGTGCCGGCTTGTCTGCTCCCTTATAGGTGTAGCTCAAGTCCACTACATCGATTCCGCCCCAAGGTCTGTCAGTCCGCGGCCTTTCTGGCACTGCAATATCACTTTTGGTCCTAAAGACGTCGTTTAAACGTTTCAGGCTGGCTCCTCCCCGTTGAATAATATTAACGGTAAAACCAGCTCCCATCATTGGCCAAACAAGCATTTGCAGGTAAGAAATCATAGCAATTATGTCCCCTGGGCTCATGGCGTTTCGAAGAACTTCGTTTCCGCCTTTGCCAAGAAGAATCACATTACTCACTCCCGCAAGAAAGGTTATGAGCGGAAAAAAGAAACCATGGGTTTTTACAAGGGTCATCACCGCTTCGCTATACTCGTCGTTCGTCTCGGCGAATTGGCCAGAGAAATGTTGTTCTTTGACAAAAGCCTTGACCACACGCATCCCAGATACGGTTTCTTGGGCTATGTCGGACATTTTGGAATAGATTTCCTGGACTCGTTTGAACTGTTTGCCTACCAAACGGCCAAACTCCATAATCAGCAGACTGATAAAGGGCAATGGAATTATCGTATAAAGGGCCACTCTTGCATTTGTTGTCAGCATGGCTGCAATTATCATGATCGTCATGAAAACCCCGTCGATAAGCGTAACAAACCCCATGCCTAGGGCTTGCCGTACTGCATTCATGTCGTTTGTGGCTTTGGCCATAAGGTCGCCAGTCTTATTTTCCTGATAAAACGAAGGTGACATTTCCATGTAATGAGCAAAAAGATCATCGCGCATTTCCGCTTCGATCCTTCTGGACGAACCCATGATAAAGTAGCGCCATATAAAGCGCCCAACCGAAATCAGCAGAGCAGCCAGAAACATTGAGACAGCCGGTTTGGCAAGGTCGTTCATCAAAAATTTCCCGGATCCAATTATGTCCACGGCCTGGCTTACGTAACGAGGAATAAGAACTTGGGCTAAATCCACCAATACGAGAAAAACAAACCCTACAAGATACTTGAGCCTGTATTTTTTTATATACGGCCAAATGCTGCGGTATTCTTTAAGCATAACCTTTGTAGTGTACCTGACCTCCGGTTTTGAGGCAAGGCTAAACGACACAGAGTCCTTTCGCCTTGCATGTCAAAAATGCTGCGCTCCAGCAGGATGAAAATCGACTTTCTTCATTGCATTTTCTTTGTTGTCTTGTCATAGTAAGGGCAAAATGAAAGAATTCGTTGTTTACACCGATGGCGGTTGCTCTCACAACCCCGGCCCTGGAGCCTGGGCCTTTCTAATCAGATATGGCGAACGCCTTTACGAGGATTCAGGCTTTGAAGCCGAGACAACAAATAATCGCATGGAGCTTATGGCTGTCATCCGGGCACTTAATTTCCTTCAGGAGTTGCGAGCCAACTACGTAAATCGTAATCCAAGCCCTGGACTAGAGAAGGAACCAAGCGCGGGCGAAAGAACGGCTGGCCTCCCGTCCTGGTTTTTTGCGCCTGTCAGCATCTACACGGACTCCCAGTATGTGCGCAATGGTATTACAAAATGGATTGAAGGCTGGAAAGCCCGTGGCTGGCATACCGCGAGCAAGAATCCAGTGAAAAATCAGGAACTTTGGGAGACGCTGGATTCTCTCGTCCAAATTCTGCACCCTCGCTTTTTTTGGGTAGAAGGTCACGCAGGCAACCCTGACAACGAGCGCTGTGATACGCTTGTGCGAAGCCTTATTAAAAGCAAGGCTCCTTGAGCCGATTTGGCGCCACAGGCAATTCAGCGCCATATTGACAATGGCCTCTTTTTTAGTCTAGCGTAGCGCAAGTGTTTTCGGGACGTAGCCTAGGGGCTAAGGCGTCTGCTTTGGGAGCAGAAGATCGGAGGTTCAAATCCTCTCGTCCCGAATCAATCAAAGTCATCAAATATTGGAGCTTGTCGAGCATTTTGCTCGATTGAGTTGCGTATTCTGTGCCAGGGATCATAGCTCAACTGGATAGAGCAACTGCCTTCTAAGCAGTAGGTCGGGCGTTCGAGCCGCCCTGGTCCCATTGTTCCCTCTTTTTCCATTGAATCCTTCCTTAAGTTCTTGACGACACTTCCTCTGTTGACAGCTGGCGTTTTTGATTTATAATTGTGCGATTTCCTTGTTTAAAAAAATAGGGATAGTCGAATTTTTACCACCCTGTAAGGAGTTGTTATGCCGCTCTCAACTGACCAAATCAGAAACATCGCCATAGCCGGACATGGGAGTACCGGAAAAACTACGCTTCTTGAACACATGCTCTTTCAGAGTGGCGTGATTTCCAAGCCCGAAACGATAGAATCTGGCAGAACTGTCAGCGACTACGGTGAGGACGAAATCGCCCGCAAAATCTCGGTACGGGCCACCTTAACTCACTGTACCTACAACGGCAAAAAACTAAACTTTATAGACACACCGGGATCTTCCGACTTTGTCGGCGAAGTAATCCTGGCCTTTAGGGCGTGCGAAAGCGCACTACTCCTCATCGATGCCAAGTCTGGCGTTCAAATTGAGACGATCAAACTCTGGCGAAACCTCGATGGCAAACAGAAGCCTCGTATGCTTTTTATTACGCGCATGGACGAGGATCGTGCCTCTTTTGACGATGTGCTCAAAGATGTAAAGGACAAATTCAAGGTCAACCCCGTCCCGGTCACCATCCCGATGGGTGCAGGTCCAGAATACCGCGGTGTTATCGACGTCATCAATGGCAAAGCATATATGCGCCCCGCCTCGCACGATCAAAAAGAGGTTGCTACTGAAGTGCCGGCCGAATACAAGGACGCTGTAGAATCTGCACGAGTACAACTTTTTGAAGCGGCAGCGGAAGGCGATGATGCCCTTATGGAAAAGTATCTGGAAGAGGGCGCCTTAAGTCAGGAAGACATGTTGACGGGCCTTGCAAGAGCGTTGGCTGAGGCCAAGATCGTCCCGGCCTTTGCCGGCTCTGGAGTTCTGAATAGTGGCGTTGCCGCTGCTCTTGAATTCCTCTCGACAATTGCACCATCTCCATTCGCCTTAGCGCCCGAAGAAGTCACCGATGCCGACGGCAATAAAATGTCGGTCAAGGTTGATCCAACATTGCCTGCAACAGCGATCGTCATTAAGACGCAGATAGATCAATTCTCCGGGCGTCTGTCCTTCGTCAAAGTGATAACCGGAGAACTCGCTCCCGAAATGGATGTCATCAATGTGCGCGATGGCCGCAAGGAGCGGCTTTCCAAGCTTTACACTATGCAAGGCAAAAAGCTGGAAGAAGTCCCTTCGCTGCCCGCAGGAGACATCGGGATCATCGCAAAATCCACGAGCCTCAGGACAAACGATACGGTTTCTACTTACGAGAAACCCTTTGCCTACGCTCCGCTCAAGATGCCTACACCTGTACATCTATTGGCGATTTCGGCAGCAAACAAAAAGGAAGAAGACAAACTCAACGAAATGCTGCTCAAGGCTGCCGAAGAGGATCTTACCTTCCAAGTGAACTACAATACGGAGACGAAAGAGACGGTTATTGCGGGCATGGGCGATCTTCAGATCAACATGATTCTGGACAAGATCAAGAATGCTACAAAGATTGTAGCGGAGACAAGAGTCCCGCGTGTCGCCTATCGGGAGACAATCACCAAGAAGGCTACTGCAGAGTACACCCACAAGAAGCAATCTGGTGGCCATGGTCAGTACGGACGTGTTGTCTTCGAACTAGAACCTCTAGAACGTGGCAAGGGCTATGAATTTGAAAACCGGGTTTTCGGCGGTGCCGTCTCTAAAGGCTACATGCCTGGTATTGAAAAAGGTATCCATCAGGCCATGGAGGCAGGTGTTGTAGCGGGTTATCCTGTTGTTGATACCAAAACAGCCATCATAGATGGCAAGGAGCATCCAGTCGACTCTTCAGAAATGGCCTTTAAGCTCGCTGCACGCGGCGCGTTCCGCGAAGCCATGCGGCAGGCGGCCCCGGTTCTGCTCGAGCCAATCATGAACCTCACCGTGTACGTCGAAGAGAAGTACCTCGGAGACGTCATGTCCGATCTCTCGGCGCGACGAGGCAGAATCTCCGGTCAAAACCCCATCGGTGGCGGCATTGTGGTCATCAATGCACAGGTTCCACAGGCAGAACTTCTGCGCTACGCCATCGATCTTCGATCTATGACCTCAGGCACAGGATCTTTCGAAGTGGAATTCTCGCACTATGCGCCGATTACGGGCAAAATTGCAGATGATGTCATTAAGGCGGCGCAGGCCTTTAGGACAACAGAGGCGGAAGAAGAATAACACACGCAGGATTCTCAGAATCGAACCTTTGCATGGAGGCTGCCAAGTTTATCTGGCGGCCTCTTCTTTTTTCTGAAGGCTTTCAATTTCCTTTAAGAATTCATCTGGTGTCTCGTACTTTCTATAAACAGAAGCAAAGCGAATATAAGCAACCTTATCCAGGTCGTAGAGTCGGCGCAAAACCATGTCTCCTAGGGCTTCAGTAGAGATTTCGTTGCTTATCTTTGCGCGTTCCGCAGCTTCATCCTCAATCTCGTTTACAAAGTTCTCTATAGACATCTGGGAAACAGGTCGTTTCTGGAGCGCCCGAACAAGGCCGCGCTCGATCTTGGCACGATCGAAAGGTTCCCTTCTGCCATCACGCTTTACGACCATGAGGGGTTTTTCTTCAATCCGTTCATAACTGGTAAACCGCAAACCGCAAGAGAGACACTCTCGCCTGCGACGAATGGCATCACCGTTTGCAAGGCTTCGTGAATCTATGACCTTATCGTCCAAACTGCCACAATGTGGGCAACGCATCGTGTTTCACTCCTTTGCCAGCTTCCCATCGGGGTACAACTTCAATATATTAAAATATATGATCGTCTGGTAATGCTGTCACCTATGTGATGGTGTATTCCCCAAGGGGAAGGAGAAAACATGGCATTTTCCGACAAGTTCAAGGACATAGTGGAGAAAGGTATCGGTACTTCCAGAGATTTCTTAAGCAAAGCGGGCTCACAAGCGCAAACCTGGACTGAAATGGGCAAATTGAGGTTCGAAATACTGCAAGACCGCACCAAGGCGCAGGCTCTTATGACTCGTCTGGGTGCAGAAGTGTACCGCCACCTTGTGGAGGACGATGAGCCACTCATTGGATACGAGACGACAGGAATTGCACCGCTCTTAGATCAGATTAAACAAATCGAAGCCCAAATTGAGCAAAAGGAAGCATCCTACAGAGCAGCGGGAGGCTCCGACGAAGATCTGAACAAGGATCAAGAGAGTGAGGATAAGACCCAAAAATGAGCCCTAAGGTGATTTTGTTCGACCTGGATGGAACGCTTGCGGACACCATTACCGACATAGCCAACGCCGTCAATATAACCTTAAAGAACCATGGATACCCCACTCATCCAGTCGAATCCTATAAACTAATGGTTGGCAACGGTTTTGCTATGCTAATGCAACGTGCCCTGCCCCAAGACCTTGAGATTGGGAAAGAGACGTTTGAGTGTCTTGTGAGTGAAGCTACGGAATATTATCAATCAATCGCACTAGACACAACAGCGCCTTTTCAAGGCGTAACTCAGACTTTGGAAGCGTTAGTCGTGCGCGGCATACGGCTGGGTGTGCTTTCCAATAAGCCTGATCAGTTGACGAAGATGATAGTCAACGCACTCTTTCCAAATGTTCCATTTGTGGCTATCGAAGGCGACTTACCAAACAAACCAAAGAAACCGGATCCGTCCAGGGCGTTGGAAATTCTTGAAAGCATCGATGTAGATCCTGAAGCGGCCTTCTTCGTAGGAGACTCGGGCGTGGACATGGACACTGCAAGAAACGGCAAAATGGTTCCTTGTGGAGCCACGTGGGGATATAGGTCGGTAGAGGAATTGAGGGCGCACGGCGCAAGAATCTTGCTTGTGAAACCGATGGATATTCTTGACCATCTTGATGCATAGCCGGAGATTAGGTTGGACGAAACTGGAAGGGTTGCGTTACAATGGACGCTCGGCATGAATCCCTGAATGGAGCATATAAAAGGAGTATATATGGACAAGACCGCACTTCTTAAGCGCGCAGAAGAATATTTGCAGAACGAAAAAGACGAAGCCTTTGCTTCAGAGGTTCGCGAGATTATAGCTAAGGGCGACGACAAAGAATTGGAGGACCGTTTCTACCGCGATCTGGAATTTGGCACGGGCGGTCTTAGGGGTGTCATAGGCGGCGGATTCAACAGGATGAACACGCTGGTTGTGACTCGAGCGACCCAAGGTTTGGCCGATTATTTAACGGAGCAGTTCCCTACAAAGCAGCTTTCTGCCTGCATCGCATACGATTCAAGGCGAAGATCCAGAGATTTTGCGTATGCCACCGCGTGCGTGTTTGCTGCCAATGGCATCAAGGCCTATGTGTTTCCAACAGTTCACCCTACCCCGACACTTTCTTTTGCCATTCGGCAATTAAAGGCGGACACCGGAGTCGTTGTGACTGCAAGCCACAACCCGCCCATTTACAATGGCTACAAAGCGTATTGGAATGATGGCTCTCAAGTCGTACCCCCACATGATCAGGGCATAATTGACAGAGTGGCGGTGGTAAGAGTTCCAAAACTCATGGATGAACAAGAGGCCAAGGAGAAAGGACTATTGGTCATACTGGGGACAGAACTGGATGATGCATATGTTAGTATGGTGAAATCGCACCTTTTTAGGCCAGAACTCATAAAAAGGACGAGTTCAGCCGCAAAAATCGTCTATACACCTCTTCACGGAACCGGTGCCGCCCTCTTTGAGCGCATCATGGGCGAGCTCGGTTTGCAGGTCAAGACCGTACCAGAGCAAAGAGACCCAAACGGGGAATTCCCGACAGTTTCATACCCCAACCCTGAAGAACCAGCGGCACTAAAACTGGCAATCGAGCTTGGCAAAAAAGAGAAAGCCGATGTTGTGATGGCCACTGACCCTGATGCCGATCGGCTCGGAATTGCCGTACCAGGCAAAAACGGGGACTTTGTACTTGTCACTGGAAACCAGCTTGGCGCCCTTCATTTGGATTATATTTTGCTTTCTCTGGAAGAACTCAAAAGAATGCCACCACGACCTAGTTGCATCAAGAGCATCGTAACCACCGATCTCCAAGCTGCCATAGCAAAGAAGCATGGCGTTGAGTGTGCTGAATGCCTTACGGGTTTCAAATGGATCGCCGACGTGATGAGGCGGTTTGAAAAAGAAGGCAAGACCTTTGTTTATGGTACGGAAGAGAGTTATGGGCATCTGATTGAAACAGAGGTGCGGGACAAAGATGGCATTTCCGCCGCCGCGCTCACCGCCGAAATGACGCTGTATTGGCGCTCTCAGGGAAAAAGTCTCCTCGACAGGCTGGAAGATCTGTACCGCGAATTCGGTTTCTACGAAGAAAAAGGTTTGAACAAGTATTTTGAAGGTCCGACGGGCATGGAAATCATGAGCGGCATAATGCAGAACTACCGGAAAAATCAGCCAAAAGAATTTGGCGGTTTGCCTGTCGTCTCTATCCGCGACATAAAAACTGGTTTCAGTTGGAATGCGGACGGTTCTGGCAGAACGAAATTAGATCTTCCAGAAAGCGATGTCCTGCAGTGGCGTCTTGTGGATGGTACCCTTGTAACTGTTCGTCCATCCGGAACAGAGCCTAAAATAAAGTACTATATCCTATCCAGGACTGAAGTCAAAAACGGGGACCTGGACAATGCAAGACAGGCGAGTTCATCCAAAATTGAAGCGATAATGGCAGATATCAAGAAGGTACTAGGGTAAAAATCATGACAAGTTCCGGCGGAGAGCCACTGTGGTCGCATGTACTAAGAGGTAACCCTCAGACCGATCCAAGATCTGTAGCGGAAAATTCCTTCATGGAAAGTATTTTGCCGCTAGACTGGGAAAACCAGGAATACTGTGCCCTGGACGTGGAGACAACGGGGCTCGACCCTGCCAGAGACCGTGTTGTAGAGATTGGAATTGTCGTCTTTAGCTTTGATAGAGATGCTGCGCTCGTACAAAAAGAGGCGTGGGTTTCTCTTGTGAATCCGGAGATGGCAATTCCCGATGCTGCAGGCGCAATCCATGGGATAACAGATCTGGATGTGTCCTCGGCCCCGCGCTTCGCCGAGATAAGGGAAGCGGTGGCCTCCTATCTGCGCGATAGGATTCTTGTTGCACACAACGCGCCATTTGACGCTTCTTTCCTGCAAAATGAGTTTAGCAGGCTTTCCGCTCCCCTTTCTATGGCTCAGGTAATCGATACGCTTGAACTTACCAGGCTTGCGTACCCCAATTTGCACTCCTACAATCTGGGAAAGGCGGCCTATATCTTGGGCATACCTTCCGGAAACGGACATCGTGCCCTGGATGATGCCAAGACTTGTATGCAGCTTTTTGCGAGGTGCGCAAGAGCGCTTTCAATCTCAAGAGATTTACAACAAGATTCTTAAAAATGATTGACAAAAAGTCCGGAATACCAATAGCCGCAAATGGGAAACCACACCGCCAACTCAAAAAGGAGCAAAGATTTGCGCTGGTTTTGTGTACACTTCTCTGTTTGGGTCTCTTTGCCACATTTCTTGGAGATAAGGCGCCAGTCCTAAACCAGAGCCTTGGTGCTAAGATTATCAAGGGGCAGGTTGTGGACAATGTTTCGGCAGCAGTTCAAGAGCGCAGCTCAACCAGCATCGCTCTTCCAGATGTAGCCTATGCAAGTCCCCATTATCTTGTTGAACAACTTACCATAGAGACGATTGCCAGCTTGGATTACGCCAGCCTTTTTGATCTCGGTTCACTACTGGCTCGACAGGCGATCGCTACATCTTCCAATCCAGAGAAACTTGTAGCGGCGGTTTTCCCTTCAGCCATGGAAGTCCTGGCCATGCTCGCACGTGACCGCGATGTGGACGACTACCTTGAAAGTGCTTCAGACGGGAATAGCTCTGGGAGCTACTACTCGGAAATCGCGGCTTTAGCACCGAGATTTAGGCCGCTCCGAACCCAATTTGAAGCCATTTATGCTGCCGTATACGAAGTCTTCAGTACACAAGGCAGAACCCTTATTCCCTGGCAGACATCGAAGGAAGCCATGAAATATCAAGGTGGGGTCACATTGCCTGGCCTTTCAAGCCGCCCGCGCGAGGCCGATTACGATTATTCACACACCTATGCCTTGGACATATTCTTCAACAGTGTTCGCACGCTGCCCTTAACTGGCGGCAGGGAGCTCGGGCCAACTGTTTTTTCGGTTTCGGATGGTATCATTATAGCAGCTGATTCGTCGTGGCGAGGGGGAGAAGAACTCAAAAGTTACAAAGGCGGCGGTATAACGCCTAAAGCGGGCAACGGTGTTATCGTGTTCTCGCCTTCAGAAAAACGGTATTACTCCTATTTCCACCTCCATGATGTCCTCGTGGAGCCCGGAAATGTGATCAAAGCAGGCCAACCTATTGGGCACGGAGGTAATACAGGCGCAAATGCAGCGAGGCCTGGGCACGGAGAGCACGTACATGTGGAAATCTACGATGCCGCAAATGCACAATTCCTGCGGAACAGGGACATAGCAGCCATAATCTTCTGACATGGTTCACTGGGCTTTCTGGTCCTTCATCTTGAGCTTCGCCACTTCACCTGACGATGCACCTTGGGCTACACTTCTCTCATGAATATGGACAAACGGACAAATCGAGAAGACCTTCCGGACGCGCTCAAAGAAGACATGAGGCTGAAAAATATCGATATAGACCTTACTCTAAAAATCCTCAATGACTATAATGCGGGCCTGTATGACAATGTACAACAGGTGAGAGCCTCAGGGGTGCCAGCCATTGATAGCCAAACTGTCGTGGATGTCCGCAAGCGACATCAAAAGGATGCAGTGCTCTTTTGGATGCCGGAAGACGAAGCCAGGGCCAATCTTGCCAAGTTCGGTCTTGACCTGCCAAAAGAGACAACCTCATTTGTTGCAAACCACACTCAGGTGACAAGCTCAAAAAACCCTGAAAGTGTTCAACTTTCTGCAACAACAAGAACCTCTTCAACAATAAAGACCCCGGGGCGGATGATGGAGTTTACCGCCATGGACCTTGAAAAGATTGGTTCGGCTCTTCTGCCAATCACTGGCTACGGCGTTCTCAATGGAGGTTCTGCGACTAGTTATGCAGACACCAAGAAGAATCTTGCCTTGGGAGAAGATGTCTTTGCCGTTCTGAAGACAAAGTTCGAAAAAATGGCTCTGGCATGTAAAGACCAGCCCAAAGGGCTAACGCCAGCGTATATCAATCCCGATGGCTCGCTTGGTGCGAGTTTTTTGGAGCTCAAGATGCGGGCCCGTTTGGAGCAATTTGCGAGACTCAAGGCTCTTGGGCAAGAAGATCCAACAGTGGAGGAAGCACTTCGAGCGACGGCTGAGTTTATGCCTCTGTTCCAAATGACAAGCGCAGGCAACAACGCTCAGCTCTTGGAGGCGTACAAAACCATGGCACAAAGCCAGCTTCTGAAGCCATTGTCACAAGAACTTGGTATTGAGTCCGCACTGTGGCATACAGGCGTCCAAAACATGATTGCAGCCTATACTCATTCCAGCGAAGGACGGCCAAAGAGGATCTTTGACCACGCCTACGGAAAAGAAAATTCAAGCCTCGCGCTTCCTGGTGGCCATGGCCAGTGTTTCCACGTTCTGTCGGACGTCTTCAAGAACCTCTATGCGCACGGCACGAGGTTTGTTTACCTAGGCAACGTGGATAATATTGCATACACGCCCGACCCTCTTGAGTTGGCGCTCCTTGCACTCTCGGGAAGACCGGCTGCTTTTGAATTCAGTGTGCGTACGCCCATGGACATAAAAGGTGGTGTCCTCGTACGTACCGAGAACGGCGGTTACACGATTGCGGACATTGGTCCTGCCATCAGCTTCGAAGAAGTGCTGAGGCTGGAAAAGGAGGGCAACACGATACTCTTTAACTGCGCCGTGGGGCTTTTCGACCTTTCCTACCTTGTCGAGAATCTTGAAGAACTCAGCCGGAAACTGCCGGTGCGTTTTACTGATCAGGACAAGGACGCGGGCCGTTACTCCCAAGCTGAACAGGTGACATGGGAAGTGTTGGGCTGTTTGCCTTCGTTTCTCGCATTCGCGGTGGATAAAAACGAACGCTTTCTCGCAGCAAAACTGCTGATCGACACCTTGCTTACTAGCGGCGTCGGCCTTGACGACGAGCGCCTTCCTGTCACGCTTCGCAACGTCGCTCAAAACCTTCACCAGGGGCTCGTAAGCTTGTTAAAAAAAACCTACGGACTCGTATTGTCTTGCGGCAAATGGGTACCAGGAGAGTCCCAAGGTCACTCTTAAGACATTACACCGGACACAACCACCAACCTGTTATCGCAAGTCTGTGAACGTAAGAGAATCAATTTGACGAGGGTTGGAACTTTGCTATGGTTACAGGAATACCTTCCATTATGCAAGCGTGGCTTTCCGCGGTTCCGTCCGTGGCTGTCAACAAGTTCGCAGAGCCTGAATTGAAGACCTCCTTGACCATAGACCCGCTAACGGTAGCTACTTCGGGTTCAGGATTAGGAGTTGTGTGTACACCATCGACCATCGACGTGCGTGGTGCAAGGGAAAACTCAGACGCAAAAAGCCAGGTGCCCTCTGGTGCAGATACGACTCCTTCCCGTATGGACGCATCAAATTTGACTGGAATACACATTTCCCCTGTCAAACTGTGTACTACGGCCGGTTCTCCGTCAAAAAGGCCCAAGGATTTGGCGGTCGCCGGATTGATGATCAAGGTGTTCGTATGGCAGGAATGAGGATAATCTCCACACTGAGAATGTACTCGAGATGCGACTTTGGGTGTTATAAGAAGAAGTTGGCTCCCCTCGTTTGAAGTAAAAGCGCTGTGATGTTGCCCTCCGAGTTCGAGTTTTCCTGAGGCCGTAGCCAAAGGAAACTTTTGTGGATCTTGAGAAAAGTCCGAGATGCGTGTGTTACCTTCTGTCGATGACGTAAAAATCCCGGTACGCTTGAACTCTTGGCCATCTGCTATACAAGAATTGGCAATAAAGTAGTCGACCCATTCACTTTCGGTTCGCCCCTCAGAGAACAAATTTTCAAGGCCAAGCTTACTTGCAAGATCGCAGAAAATGTCATAATCGGAGCGTTCCATTCCGGTATAGGGCAAGATTTTTGGCTTATACAATAAGTAATTCCCAGCCCAGGGAATGCCTATGTCCTCCTTCTGTAAGGGCGAGGCGACTGGGAGGACAACATCGCTGAAGCGGGCCGTTGAAGTCATGAACATCTCGTGACATACGATAAAGTCTGTCTTGCAAAAGGCTGCAATGCTCTTTTGGGCATCGGCGCCCTGGTTGAGCAGATTGCCACCCACCGAATAGATGAAACGAATTGTCGAAGGATACTCTGGCTCGCCACACAAAACGGCATCTGGCCACCGTACTATCGGTATCTTTGGACCAACATTTTTCCTGCTTGGACTCAGCGTTTTTATGCGCGGCGCAGGAAGACGATTGTTCAGCGAGCCGGACGAACCACCACAAACGCCAAGGTTACGACTCGCAAGTTGAAGCGCCACACAGAGCCTCATCGTTTCCTCACCATATTCAGTTCTCTGGATCGAATAACCCGGAATGAGCATCGTAGGTTTTGTATGCATCCACTGCTCAGCCAAGATCTCTATCTCCCGCTTCGGAATACCTGTGATGGACTGAGCCCACTCGGGTGTTTTAGGAATCCCATCGGACGCGCCACTCACATGTTCTATGAGCGATTCAAAACCGACGCTACGGGCAATGACAGCATTTTCTTCAAGTAACTTATTCTCTTTCCAATAATTAAGAACCGCATACAACAAAGCAAGGTCGGTACCTGGCCGAATTGGAATCCAATGAGCACCAAGCGCTTGTGCAGTCTTTGTCCTGCGGGGATCGATGTAAACAATCGGCGTACCTTTCTTGGCTATCTTCAAGAGCATCGAAGGCAACTCCGCGCCAAGACGCGCCTCAAAGATATTGGCTCCTAAGAGAATGACGAGTTTAGAGTCTTCTATCGTGGCTGGGTCAAAGCCAGAATACGGAAAATCGGCACCAAAAACACGTTCAAGCGCATACATGGCAGCTGCGCAGGAATAGTTCCCAGATAGCGCAGTATAATCGCCTAAGAGACCTAAAAACCGGGCTGAAAGCGCGTGTGTTCCATGTAAAGCTCCTGTACAGCCAGCACTGGACAGATTCAAAATGGAAGAAGCGCCGTGCCCGGAAACCGTTTCGCTCAGTTTTCTTGCGACGAGTTCTAGAGCTTCCGCCCAACTTGCTTCCCGAAAGATCCCAGATCCACGTTCGCCTACACGCATAAGAGGCGTTTTTATACGTTGCGGCGAATAATGGAAATGCGGAACGGCATATCCCTTGGCACAGCCCCGGATAAAGGGACCAGCCAAAGGATTCTGCCTTACCCTTACCACTCTGCCGTCTTCTTTTTCTACAAGAAGGGGACAAGCATCCCCACCACAATCCCGTCCGCAAAAAAACGGCAAAACCTCTTTCATAGAGTCATTTTAGCACGACTAAAACACTATATCGATCACCTCTTCCATTCTTTCGACAGGATGGAACGTTATTCCCTTTTTGACATTCTCGGGTATTTCGTCCAGGTCGTTGAGGTTAGCAGCCGGTATTATGATGTCCTTTATCTTGTTGCGTTTTGCGGCCACAGTTTTCTCTTTGAGCCCACCAATCGGCAACACTTGACCGGTGAGCGAGAGTTCTCCGGTCATGGCGAGTCTATCTTTTATCTTTTTCTTAATAACCAAAGAAAGCAAAGCTGTAGCCATCGTGATGCCTGCGGAAGGCCCATCCTTCGGAGTCGCTCCTTCCGGAATATGAAGGTGGATTTGCCTGCCCTCGAAGTAGTCTGCCCCGATGCCGAACATCTGTGCCGCAATGTTGCGAACGTAGGTGTAAGCAATGTTGGCGGATTCTTGCATCACAGAACCCATTTGGCCTGTCAGCTTAAAGCCTTCTTTGCCTGGGTTGGCAACTGCTTCTATAAGCAAGGTGTCACCACCAAGACTTGTCCACGCGAGACCAACTGCCATGCCTGGCCTTGTAGCGCGTTTTATGTCCTCGGGATGGAAGATTGGCTTGCCAAGGTACTTTTGCACTGCGGCCTTGTCCACAATGAACTTCTTACGCTCGGTTCCTTCTTCTTCCAGAACGATGGACTTTGCAATCTTTCGATGGATCTTATCCAGGTACTTTTCAAAATCCCTGACTCCGGCTTCACGCGCATAACTATCAGCAATAAAAAGCAGTGCATCACGAGTATACCGCACATCGCTCTTCCTGAGGCCGCTTTTTTCTAGGCTCTTCGGAATGAGATAGTGCCGTGCTATTTCGATCTTTTCGCTATCGATATAGCCAGGTATCTGAATGACTTCCATACGATCGACAAGTGGCCTCGGAATAGTATCCAATGTGTTCGCGGTCGTAATAAAGAAAATATTCGAAATGTCAAAAGGCAGATCCAAATAGTGATCGCGGAAGCTGAAGTTCTGTTCAGGATCCAATGCCTCAAGAAGAGCACTGGAAGGATCGCCTTGATACGAAGCGCCCATCTTGTCGATTTCGTCGATCATGAAAACCGGGTCTCGTGACTTGGTAATCCTCAATCCTTGAACAATCTTGCCGGGCAAGGCCCCAACATAAGTCCGCCTGTGCCCCTTAATCTCGGCCTCATCACGCATTCCTCCGACACTAAACCTAAAAAACTGCTTACCCATAGCTCGCGCGATCGACCGACCTACACTCGTTTTGCCAACGCCGGGTGGCCCAACAAGGCAAAGAATAGAACCCTTTGAGTCCTTTTTTAGCTTCCGTACTGCAAGGTATTCGACAATTCGGTCTTTGACATCCTGCAGTCCATAGTGGTCAGCCTCAAGGGTTTCCTGTGCTTTCTTCATATCGAAATCGTTCGAAAGCGGGGCATTCCAAGGAAGCGAGCACACTAGTTCAAGCCAATTGCGCGTAACCATGTACTCGCTGGAAGAGCTGTCCATTAGGTTAAATTTCTCCAGTTCCTGCTCGGTCAGCTCCTTTATTTCGCCCTCAAAGCCAAAACTGTCGATTATTGATTTAAACTTCTGATAATCCGAGCTCTTTGCGTCGGCAGGCATACCGAGCTCTTCTTTTATTTCCTTGAGCTCCTCTTTTAGAAAATACTCACGCTGGCTCTTCTCAATGCGCTCGTTGATCTCCGCCTGGACCTTTTTTTGGATTCGCAGGAGTTCTTGCTCTTTCTTGATATAGATCAACACCTGTTCCATGCGGGCGCGAACGTCAAATTGCTCCAAGACCGCCTGTTGATCTTTCTTGTCGATGTTGAGAATGCTCGCAATAAAGTCTGCAATCTTGCCAGGGTTGTCAATATTGACCATGTTAAGGCGCATCTCTTCAGAAAACAGGGGATTGTTCTCGGAAACCTGTTTCATTTCGCTCAAAAGTGCACGAGTAAGCGCCTTAACTTCGTCGGTATCGTCGTTGAATTCCTCCGGGTACTCAACCGCCGCAACAATAGGTGGCTCTTTCGCAAGGAATTTCTTTACTTGAAAGCGTTTTAGAGTGGAGATGTAGATATTGATACCACCATCCGGCAAGTTTATCTTTTTGACAATTTTAGCGATCGTGCCCACCGTATACAGGTTGTCGGCGGAAGGCGTTGCCTCATCGTTTTTGCTTAAAACGAGACCAATCATGCCGTCCCCAGTCAGCACTTGCTCAACGAGCAGAATATCAGGCTGGTTTGCAATCATGATGGGCGTAAAAATACCCGGAAAAATTGGCCTGCCCTCAAGCGTTATTATGGGCAATTTTGTAGGCAATACTTGATCTATTGGAATTATTTCGTTGTCAGGCATAGCAACTCCTAGTCCGTACAATTATTATTATAAATGGTAACGAATGCTCTATATGAGACATTCACTATTTAAATCTAAATATTTATGGCGTTGCAGGCAAGTTCAAAAAGCCAAACAGAAGGCCATGACGGTCTTACCGAGCTAGAGTTGGGAATTGTATTGAAGAAGAAGTTTTCCAGCTATGTCGTTGCCTTCTTTTAGACATTGATCAGGATCATTACCACAAATCACCCCATGAAGGAATCCTGCAGAGAAGAAATCGCCTGCACCAGTTGAATCTTTGAGTTTGAGCGGCTCTGCAGGCTGCCTGAAAACGTTGGTTTCTCTGTTGGTTTCGTCCCGGCAAATGCAAAGAGCGCCAGAAGGCCCTTGCTTTACTACCCAACAGCATCGCATTGTCGCGCGGTTAGAATCTAAAACACCATCTCTCGTAATGCTTAGCCCTGATGGATAGAGTGCAGAAAACTCGGCGTCATTGGCAAAAACATAGTCGGCGTGGTTCTGTGCAAAGTCTTTTAGTCTGTTCGCGTTCTCAACTGCGTTCCCAAAGGTTGAAACATCCATAGCTACTACGCTTCCTCTTTGGTGAGCTATGCTGGCAAGATCCTGCAGCCATAACAATTCGTCGATAAGCAGTCCATCGATCCACAGAATGCCGTTTTGCGGTATCTCATCGAAGATAGGCGAACCCGCAATGGTGTGCGCGGCGCCGGGGCTGACCACCGTGTACGCTCCCTCCTTGATCCCTTGCACCGCCAGCTTCAAGAAAACCCCCGTGGCCGCCCCTTGCGCAACCCTTGCATCCAGAACCGGCCCGGCGGCCCTTATAAGCCTTGCCAGCTCTCGCCCTGCATGGTCAGTCCCGGCGCCGCCTATAACGCGTGCATCCATCCCTACTATGCTTGCCGCCACAGCCGTATTGACCGCTCCGCCTCCCGCACGTAGCCTTATTGCGCCCGCCATCCCCACGCTCTCTGCCATCCCCACGCTCTCGGCCATGTTTACACAACGTTCCATGTTTACACAAAGTTCAGGACCACGCTTACTTTCCGGCCCGTTGTCACCTAGGAGCTGCCGAAGAATCCCTTCCATCCTTTCTGAGGAAACATGAATTGGACTATTCTGGATTTCCTTTGGATTCAAATCTGGACACATGGTCACGATATCACTTAGCTGTGCCTGCGATACAGAAACAAAACAATCAAGCAGAATATGGCCAACGCAGACAATAACTGGCTTTTGAACAGGCTTTTCAATCATGAGCTGTCTTGACCCCCAAAGGCCGAGTATGGTAGTTTCTTCTCGCTCTTCAAAAGGACAAGGGCGCTTGGCTCAGTTGGTCAGAGCGGCTGGTTTACACCCAGTAGGTCGGGGGTTCGAACCCCTCAGCGCCCAAAGAATTCCCCAGCGCGGTTGCATTGCGTTGTGCTTCAATATCACTGTATGCCCATGAGTTGCGAGTACGGTCTGGGTTCCAGATCTTTTTCCGAAAGCCCGCACTTCTCCACTATTTGCATCAAACGCGCCTTAGTTTCCGTCACAGAAGGCTTTGGCACTTCGTCAAAAAGCAGTTCAACTTCAAGAAAATCCCCAACGCCCTCTACGTTTACAAGCTCCGCTCGGATCCCATCTTCGCTCATCCACGCGGTTCCTTTTTTCTTCTTCACGTAAAGCAATTGCGCGGACATTTTGCCAATAAAGTGCCTAAAACCTTCCAGGTTTTCTACTCCAAACTCGATTTCGTTGTTGACTTCGATATCGTTTGTATAGTTTTTTTCTTTGAAGGTAATCGTAGTGTGCGTTTGCTCCCTACGTACTCTAAATCGAAAGCCCGTAGTCGGGACAGAAGCCACAACTACGGGCACAGACCAGTATTCGTCATCTTTTTCAACTGAGCCCAAAAAACGCATAAAATGAGAAAGTTCCGCCTTCACTGATTCAGGATTCTCCACTCGCGCTTTTAGCTCTATTTCGATCATGCTCTTAAGGCCTCTTTCAATGCCTTTTGCATGCTCATGCTTTTTCTTCGCTCTTTAAAACCAATACGGACGGATCATAGCCTTCCGGTGGCAAATACCCAAGCAACTCGATGCAGGTGGCTCCAAGACTCGAAATACCCAAACCGGACCGCAAGTCCTTGCTGTACTCACCTTTGTATTCGGGATCGTACACAACACAAGGGACCGGATTGAGCGAATGGCTGGTCTTCGCCTTCGGCTGTCCATCCTTAGACAGTTCCACGGCGCCCGTTTTTTTGTCGTGTTCATACATATCGTCAGAGTTGCCGTGGTCAGCGGTGAGTATCATAGTACCGTCTGCTGCTTTCACTGCCTCTGCCAAGCGGCCAAGCTGGATATCCATCGCTTCCATAGCGCATACCACAGACTGATACACCCCAGTGTGCCCTACCATGTCGCCATTCGGATAATTGAGTCTGATGTAGTCATACTTTCCGGATTTTAGAGCACCAATCACAAAGTCTGTAATCTCTGCGCACTTCATCCACGGGCGCTGCTCAAAAGGCACTTTGTCGCTCGGGATTTCGACATAATCCTCCAGCTCCTCTGAGAATTTCTCAGCTCTGTTTCCATTATAGAAATAGGTCACATGTCCAAATTTCTGTGTTTCTGAAATTGCGAGGCTTTTAAGCCCCGTCGCAGCGACATACTCGCCCACCGTTCTGTCAATTGCCGGAGGTGTAACCAGGAAGTTCTTGGGAATCCCCAAGTCTCCGTCGTATTGCATCATGCCCGCATACAAAACATTGGGACGCGGCCCGCGATCGAATTTGTCAAAATTCTCTTCCTCAAAAGCGCGAGTGATCTCCAGTGCCCTGTCTCCACGGAAGTTGAAGAAGATCACACTGTCTCCATCCTTAATTTGGCCAACGGGGCCATTGTCGTCGCAAATCACAAATTCATGGATATCTTGATCTATAACGTTGGGATTCTCAGCACGGTAGGTCTTGATGGCCTCTTCCGCACTTTGAAACTGGCGACCTTGACCTTTGACATGGCAGTTCCATCCACGCTCAACCATAGCCCAATCCGCCCCGTATCGGTCCATAGTGATGTACTGCCTGCCACCTCCAGAAGCAATTCGATAGTCTGCTCCTTGCGCATTGAATCCTGCCAAGAACTTTTCGAATGGAACGATATAATCGAGTGCACTTTGTGCACCGACATCGCGTCCATCCAGCAAGACATGCACGCGCACCTTTTTTACACCCTCGGCAAACGCTTCTTCGATCATCGCCTTCAGGTGATCGATATGGGAATGGACGTTTCCGTCAGAAAAAAGACCTATAAAATGCAAAGTACTACCGTGCTCTTTGACATTGGCGACGAGTTTTTGCCACACTGCTCCCTTGAACATTGCTCTGGTTTGAATCGAATCGCCAACAAGCTTTGCACCTTGAGAAAACACCCTGCCACAACCTATCGCATTGTGCCCAACTTCGGAATTGCCCATATCGTCGTCGGAAGGCAAGCCAACCGCTTTGCCATGCGCCTTAAGCTTTGTATTGGGGCAAGAAGACTCTAGAGCCCTAAAATGTCTCATATCCGCATCTGCTACCGCGTCCCCGTCTTTGTACTTGCCATAGCCGACCCCATCCATAATCACAAGGACAAGTGGCCCTCTTCTTCCCTGCCACTCGGGGTTTTTTTCGAGTCCTGGTACCATATTTAGCTCCTCATTACTCATTACTCATTACTCACCAAAATACTCAATCAAGGTGTCGACATGCAAATCCGGAATGGATTTCTGATAGTTGAGGTACGGTAGACCTATAACGGAAAACACCTTAACAGGAATTGCACCACAAGAACGTAGCATCTGGCAGGTCGCCTTAATTGTACCACCAGTCGCAATGAGATCATCAACAATGAGGAATCGTGCCCCGGTTTGAATGTCTTCCGAGTGCATCTCCAATTCGGCACTGCCATATTCGAGTTCATACGACTGTGAAATAGTCTTGCCGGGCAGTTTGCCTTTCTTTCTAACGAGCAATAAGGGAATACCAAGTTTATAACAAAAAGGTGCCGCAAAAATAAAGCCGCGCGATTCAATCGCAGCAACGGCGTCTATATGTTCATTTTTATAAAGTCTGAGCATGGAATCGATGCAATAAGCAAAAGCATCAGGATTTGCGAGAATACTGGTGATGTCGTAAAAGAGCACTCCCGGCTTAGGAAAATCTGGTACCTTGCGGATGGCATCATCAAGGTTAAAACCTTCGGTCTCGTCGGACTTTTCGTTTGGTGTAGGCATAAAGCAAGGCCTCATTGTTCACAGGATTGTGTAATTCTAGATTTCGTTACCTATCGATGTCAAGGTTACCAGTCGCTTGGCAAGAAAATATCCAAAACGCCTACGCCAAGACAAAGCCCGGCAGACACACCTAGTTGAATAAAGCGCTCCGTCGTGGTGACACTCGCACCTTGACCACTTCCTATAATGCGTACAAGGCTGAGCATGGCACCAGTGCAGAAATATGCCAAAGGGAAAACACCTACGCTGATGGTAACGAACCGTCCCACGCTAAAACCCGGTTTTCGACCCAAAGTGGTTCCCATATTCGTCGACGCAACTTTTTTCCCTCCACCCTCATAATCCGCAAGAAGGCTATAGGTCATCGGTATTTGCGTAGAGATAGCCACCTGTTCGCTTTCACGCAGAGTTGCAGCACTGGAGGCGGTCGGGCCATCCAACTCATTGTTCACGACAATATCGAATGTAGCGTCAGGAGACAAACTCCATGCCTTAGGCAAGGCGAATAATATCACGAGCAGCACCAGAACTAAGCATCTTCTGTGATTCAGGAGGCATATTTGCATCCAACAGTTCGTCTTCATGCTCGCGCTCCGAATAGTGCTGTACCTATACGTACACAGGTAGATCCTTCCTCAATGGCAACCTCAAAATCCCCGCTCATTCCCATTGAGAGCTCCGTAAAGGACTCAAAGTGGTACTTGGACACGATAGCCTCTTTTGCCTTTGCGAGGGTGCGAAACGATTCGCGTACGACTGGCGAGTCTGCCACGTTTGGAGCCATAGTCATCAACCCACAGATCTCCAGGCGGTGTTCGATCTCGCCGCGCGATTGTCCTTCCAAGAAGGCATCTATCGCCTTACAGAGAGAATCCATATCCGGAAAACCGCTCTTGGTAGCCTCACCAGTGTGGAGCTCTAAGAGTACCCTTAAGGGGGTAGGTCGCTCAATCGATTTTCTTGCTAGCAACAAAAGTAATTCAGAAGAATCAACAGACTGCACCGAATCAAAGAACAACGCGGCCTTCTTAGCCTTGTTATTCTGCAAAGTGCCGATCATCGCAAGTTGCGCACCTTTTAGACTTGCTCGCAACTCTTGCCCATACTTCTGCATGGCTTCCTGCACGCGATTCTCCCCAAAACTGCGTATTCCCGATTCATAGGCTGCCACTACGGCTTCGGCAGGATGAAATTTCGTCACAGCCAACAAGGTAACATCCTCAGGCTTTCTTCCGGCCCTCAAAGCCGCCTGGGCAATTCGTTCTCTCACCTTGAGAACGTTTTCTCCAACAAACGCGTAGTCCATAATTTCACCGCTCCAATCGGAATGCAATTTCTCCTCGTTTCACCAAAACCTGACTTCTTTTGTGAGTCGTACAGAATTCCCCGCATAATCATAAACACTTAAGTCCAGTGCATGAATTCCAGCTGGAAAAGCGTAGCTACCAATAATGAAGCTGTCCACGCCTGATACTGTTTTGCCAGAAGGCACGTCGCCATCCAGAAAGGACAATCCTTCAGGAAGCATGGGAGCCATGTCCAAGCGCTTGTCGAAGACTACTTGTCCATCTACCATAAGCCTAAATCTATACAACCCTGAGGTTTGTTCTCCTTTCGAGGATACGTCGAATGCCTCGATCGCAAGTAAATAGGTACCTTGCAGATACGCTGTCTCGGACTGGTGTGTCTTGGCGCCGATGCTTGCGTTGGACTTCTGCGATCCCACTTGTGCCAAAGGTGTGACGGACGTGTCGTCTAGTGAAGTCTGCCCCTCCTTATTCATAAAATCGGGCTCCAGCACTGCAAGCGACTTCAATTTTGGCGAGCGCGTATCGACTTTGAATGGCAAGAAGATCTCTGGATTCACCCAGCCCTTCTTGTCAATGTCGCAAATGCGGATCTCATAGTACTGATCGGCGCCAGAATCTGGGTCCAGAAACACCCAAAGCGCATCCTGAGCTGAGAAGGTCACATCATCTTTGAACTTCTCGCGGTCAAGAACGACTGCTGCCTCTGTAGAGTATACAC
>Ga0209099_1000788_pt1 | contig 35773 bp, 27 predicted proteins | sample AD_JPNHW2_MetaG_FD_184430 | JGI IMG/M metagenome (GOLD analysis project Ga0209099, IMG submission 184430) | Active sludge microbial communities of municipal wastewater-treating anaerobic digesters from Japan - AD_JPNHW2_MetaG (SPAdes) (version 2) | ecosystem: Engineered > Bioreactor > Anaerobic...
TCCGAGATCAAAAATGTTTTTCATTAATTTTTTATTACGAAGCGCGTCACCCTTACCCTCTAATCCGGGGCAGAACAACTCCGACACGCATTTCGCGCCGACCGTAACAAAAAAATTCCTGGCGATGGACGCCGCATTATCGAAGAATTTTCTTTCAGCTGCGGCTGAAACTGCGATAAAAAAACCTTTCTTTGTTTTCAGAGAAAGCGTCCCTTTCTCGTATTTCGCGCGCCAGAGACATTGATACCTGTCTATCATCATTTTAGCCTGAGCACTAAGACTGCCGAAGAAAATAGGCGACGCCAGAATTATCACATCCGCTTTCTCCACCAAGCTATAGACGGCACCCATCCCGTCGTGGATACGACACGATCCGTCTTTTTTTGTTCTATCGCACTCGAGACATGGGGAGAACTTAAGTTCGGAAAGATTTATCTTGTGAGTAAGCGCCCCGCCGGCACAGGCTCCCTCTAGAACCCGGTCAAGGATAGCATTCGTATTACCTTTTTTTCTAGGGCTTGCGCAAATACCAAGTACCATCATAAAAACCTCTCAACTAAATACCGGAGATGAACGACTTTTCGTTAAAGGATTAATTTCGGAACACGCCTCCCGGGCTATTTATATCACAGTACCGTCGGGGATAATGGTATTTTTGCTTATGATGACTATGCCGTCCCTTATGAAATAGTTAGGACCGTCGAATTCTTCTAATTTATTGACATTCACAATACGCACGTTATTGCCTATCCGCACGTTCTTATCTATTATAGCACGTTCAATATGGCATTGTCGACCTATCCCTATATAAGGGATACCAGCCTTTACATCCTCGACCATCTGTTCGGTCGTTTCATAATAATCGCTTCCCATTGTTATGGTCTCTTTTATGCTTGTCCCGTCACCTATGCGCAATCTAAGAGCTATAACGGAACGAACGATATTGCTGCCAGCCCCTATTATTGTCCCTTCCGCTATAATGCTTTTTTCAATACTGCAATTCTCGAATTTAGCCGGCGGCAAATATCTGGGACGCGTGAATATCGGCCACTTTTCGTCGAACATATCCAAAGGTGGCATAGACTCGGTAAGCATAAGGCTTTCATGATAAAAAGTCTTCATATTCCCGATGTCTCTCCAATACCCGTCAAAAACATACGCATATGTGGATTTTAATTTTATCGCGTCAGGGATTATTTCTTTCCCGAAGTCCACTTTATCCATGCTTTTGTTCAACAGCTCAATAAGCGTATATTTGTCAAAAACATAAATACCCATCGAGGCCAGAAAGGAGGTCTTTCCGTTCTCGACGACACCCATATCCTTCAGCTGCGAAGTCTCACGCGGTTTCTCTATGAAACTCTTTATCCGCTGATTATCGTCTATGGACATTATGCCGAAATGATGGCACTCTTCCATCGGGACCCTGTTGCAGGCGACCGTGACCTGAGCTTTTTTCTCCACGTGCTGTCTAATGATACCCCAAAGATCTATTTTATAAAGCTGATCCCCGGAAAGAATAAGGATATATTTTACTGAGGGATTATTAAAATGTTTGAAACACCTTCGCACGGCGTCCGCCGTACCCTGGAACCAGTTGGCGTTATCCATAGATTGCTCGGCGGCCATTATCTCCACGAACCCGCCAGAGAACGGCTCCATTTTATATGTACGATTTATGTGTTTATTAAGCGATTCGGAATTGAACTGCGTGAGGATGTATATTTTACGCAAACCGGCGTTGAGGCAATTGCTTATAGGGATATCTATCAAACGGTGTTTACCGAAAAGAGGCACAGCAGGTTTACATCTTTCCTTGGTGAGCGGATACAGCCTTGTCCCCCGGCCTCCCCCAAGAATAACACACAATACTTCGTTCATCTCTTCCATAAACTCCTCGTCTGTTTAATAGTCATAATTATACATCAAACGCGAGTTTTTGCAAAACATCCCTTAACAACACAATCTGCCTCGACACAAGAGGTTCAATCTATCCGGGCGTATATTCTATAATCTATATCCGGGAAAATATTATATTTCCCCTCGGATTCCTTCAGAAAGGTTTCCTGTATTTCGCCCTTACGAAGCTGATCATGAAGAACGAGGAACCTCCCGATATGTTCCTTTGTGCGATCCTTCGCGTAATTAACGAACGTACCGGTCTTCATTATGAAAGCCCAGTCACTGGACTGCGCGAGAAGCAACTCTCTTGCCATCTGGTTCAGGGCTCTTTCTTCAACCTGTGACGGCGCAGTATATTGTTTGGCAGACTCCGACATAAGTTCGGAGATCTTATGCAGATGCCTGTATATCCAGTCATTAGATCCGTCAAGCCAAACCTCGCTGTATCCTTTGTATCCCCAGCTGGACATCGAAGGTTTTATCGGTGGATATTTATCATAAAGCTTGAGATATCCACCCGGAGTGATCGTCTTGATCTTATCCTGATCAAAATGCATCTTTCTCAAAAGATAATTCAACCAATCCGGGCCTTCAAACCACCAATGACCGAAAAGTTCGGCATCGTATGGCGATACTATAACAGGGGTCCTGTCCATCAGATCCACCAGATTATCGAGCTGTTTCTGCCTGCTGTTCATAAAATCCGCGGAATCCTTCGCCGCGGTCTCAAGCGCCAGACGATGATCGTATATATCTTTCTGATCAGTCGCGCCGGTTATCCTGTAATATTTGATGCCGGTATTCACGCGTGTGTTAAAATTATTTATGTACGGTTTTATATAGTTAAAATCCAGATCGAACCCTATATCCCTGTAATATTCGCGGTAATTATAATTTCCGGGATACCCGTCCTTAGCACTCCACACTGATTTCGAGCTGTCAAGATCGCGCCCAAATACATATGTGCCCGATTCACAGATATACGGACTATATACCGCATATTTTGGACGCGGCGAGCCGAAAAGCACTCCGTGGGCCTCCACAAAAAAGTACTGTATACCGAACTCCCTGAGTATTTTTTCGTGACCTTCGTTATATCCGCATTCCGGCAGCCACATCCCTTTCGGGACAGAACCAAAAACATTTTTATATGTATCAACGGCGGTTTTGATCTGCGCGCGTATACCGGCTTTATACGGATCGATCGACGGGAGATATCCGTGCGTACCGCAGCATGTAATGACCTCGAGTTTTCCAAGATCGTTGAATTTTTTGAACGCCAAAAGTATATCCTTACCGTATATTTCCGAAAAAACTTTTTTCGCCCGGATAAATCTATCCCTGTACATCACGGCGAGATCATGAAACCTTTTTTCGTTTTTTACGCGTTCCGTCTCTTTTTCGGAAAGATGTATAAGCCTGTCCAGATGCCTGAGATATCTGGAGATCAAAAGCTCGTCCCGAAGCATCGTCATAAGCGTGGGACTAAGGGAAAAAGTCACGTGAAAATCCACGTTGTCCTGAATAAGCCCGTCAAACACCTCGATCATCGGGACATACGTGTCCGTTATGGCTTCGAACAGCCAATTTTCTTCGAGATAATTCTCACTCTCGGGATGTCTTATGAACGGAAGATGCGCGTGCAGAACAAGCGCAAGGTATCCTTTAGCCACGATTATCTTCTCCCCAGGAACAGGCCGGTACTTCCAAAAATGTCAGATGTTATTCCACCGGAAGAAAGCCATGCCTTTAGATGTTTATCAAGAATGTCCCTCATCTCGTAAGAACTGAGACCACCGCCATAACCGCCGGCTATCGCAAACATTTTATAGTACATTTCTTCGGGACAATCCCACTCTTTATCACGTTCGGGCGACATACCGTAAGAAGGCGCAGCAACTTTATTCGATCTCGACAGCATAAAAAAATCACCGGAAGCAGAAACTATCCCGATCTCGGCGAGCCATGTCCTGCCGGGTGAGCCGGTATGCACATACCAACTGTTCGCCCAGTTCCTGAGTTCAAAATCAAGAACCGTACCGTTTTTGCCCCCGCGGGTATCATCCGTAACGTCAAAAACACGCAAAATACTTTTTGAGGCGGTCTGCCCTTTCTGACGCATATCGTCCCTGACCCTGTCCTCGACTTCTTTTTTGACTTCCCAGTAAGAATATAACGTCCACGGGTCTTTCACCATAAGGACTATTCTGTTCTCGTTGTATTGTGGCGGGATACAATAATTGTTCTTAGCGCAAGGGCGCTCGTTGGGAACCTGAAAATCCGTTCCTGATCTGAACTGCTCGCTCATCATTGACCCCGATAAAAGATTTTTGAAACGGTGAACTATTTTTCGGTTTGCTGATCGAGATGATTATACGTCCGGCGCGAATAATGTGTCAACTGTTTTTGGCGCCAAGTGCCCGATCTATCGCTACTTTGACGATTACTTCAAAAGTTTCAGCGGCCTTGAGCGAAATTTTCCATGCCGGGAATATCACTGAACTCTGGTATGCGAGTTCATACGCCCGTTCAGTCTGTGAAACCGTTTTTATCGGGAAATACCATAAACGCGCCGGATGAGACAGACAGAAACCTGCTACCGCTCCTGTACGCGGATCGTTCAATTTTATATCCCTGACATCATTTTGCTCAAATTTGTCACCCAAAGAACGCACAGGTCCATCGCAGTCAGTGGCAACAAAAGATCCCGCGGAATCAGCGGACGGCATAGTGAAATTGAATTCACTCCCGAAGAACATTTCAAGCGTCCTGTCGCCCATGTTTGTCACAAGAAACCGAACGATAAAACAGGAACCGGAGCCATCGATGCTTATTTCTTTTGTGACATCAACAACATTCCCAAATGCTTCGGACAAGCGTTTAAGCGTAAGTGTGATTTTATCACCTTTCTCCTTAATATGCCCCTCATACGGTTTACCTGGAAGATCGAATTCTTCTTTATATGATAAAAATACAAAATCCTCAAACCCAACGTTCATGCCGAGAAAATGATCCACCATATTGTATCGCCCGTACCTGTCGTATATCAGATGATCCCGCATGCTTTTATCAGGCGCTTCCAGTATATCGTGAATGGTACGGCATTCAAAGATGGACCGCGTCTTTCCGTTCTCTATTTTATCGATAATATGTCTGTGATAGGCCTCTTTCCTCCGCGTGAGCGTATTCGTGAAGTTATGACAGAACAACTTTGAATCCAGTTCCTTCAAGACCCCGCCTTCAGCCGGAGAGAAGAACAGCGTTATTTCTTTATTTCTCAAAATGATCTCATCGTATCCGTCTGCGTCAAGATCAAGGACCTCGGCCTCCGGATACCGTGCCGGCGGGATAGCCGCCGATTCCGCTTTGATCAAATGCTTATATACCGATTCCCTAAGGTGATAAAAATACAATCCGCCGAACACTCCGTGCCAGTAAGCACAGTTACATTGACCGCGATATAGATCCTTTACAGCCGGCTCGTACTTTTCACTGCCAGCCCTCGAGGACTTAAGCGTCCCATCAAGTCTGCCGCTGACATACAGCATACGTTTATGCATATGATTCGCCTCGGGATATTTAACAAGAAAATTTCTCCAGAAACCTCCGCGCAAATACGGTTTATATCTGCATTCCAGGTTCTTTTCTCTCATCTCTTCCGTCAGTTTTTCATATGCTTCCTGGACATCCGCCGGAAGAGCCCATTCAAGCATTTCTTCATATGACCCTGTGGGGAAATACACCCTGCCTCTGTGAGGTATACTTTCTATACAACCGGAAAAAGTTTCGGTCTTCAGCCATGCGGAGTTCTTCACGATCTCATCAAAGAACATACGGAGCCATTTTGCCTCATATACCCATTTAAAAGTCCCGGGCCATTCTCCAAATTTTTCCGCGTCATCTCCATAAACAAATATACAGTTCTCGTCGCCACGGGATATTTTTTTCATGTACTGCACGGATTCCCAGGGCATCTTGAAAGGTATGTGATATCGAAGTATTTTATCGGATGGGAAGACAAACAATTTATGTCCTTTATCCTCGGTTATATAATACGCGTATGTATCCTCTTTTTTAATACCGGCATAGGTAAAATGTGCGTCGTCAAGTATCGCGTATTTCATCCCGGCTTCGGAAAGTATTTCCGCGAGCGACGGTTCCCACACGCGTTCCGATATCCATGCACCGCGCGGTTTCGCGGCAAAGCGATCCTCAATATATCTATTCTGCATCTCGATCTGGCCTATGGCGTCGCGGTACGGGATAACGGTAAGTATCGGTTCATAAAAGCCTCCGCTCAGTATCTCGACCTGAGAACGCTTCGCCAGATCTCGAACCATCAACAATAATTCCGGGCGTTTTTTCTCTATCCACTCAAGAAGGCATCCGCTGAAATGAAGGTTCATTTTGATATCGGGATATTCCGTCAGCATTTGCAGAAAAGGGATATAACATTTGTCAGAGGCACGTTCTATCACTTCATCGAAATTACCGACGGGCTGATGAAAATGAACGGCCATAACAAAGACTGCGGGCATCTAGACAACACCTCCGGAAATCTATCCCCAGACAATACGTGCGTACAGCTTCGCGTATTCTCTGGCGGGAGATTTCCATGAAAAATCCAGAGACATAGCCTTTGACATGAGTCTATACCAGGCCGGTTTATCCTCAAAACAATTTACAGCCCTGCTGACCGCGTCCACAAAATCTTTTTCGTCCATAGGTCCGAACTTGAAACCGTTACCGTTAATAGGATCCTCATTCACATCGACAACTACTTCGTCAAGCCCGCCCGTAGCACGCACTACAGGGATGGTCCCGTATTTAAGGCTGTACATCTGATTCAGCCCACATGGTTCATATCTGGACGGCATAAGGAACATATCGCATCCGGCCTCTATTTTGTGTGACAGCTGTTCGTTAAAATCCATTATGAATTTTATCTTATCCGGATACCTCTCGGCTAATTTCGTGAACAGTCTGTTATTCTCCTCGCTCCCCCTCCCGAGTATAACAAGAGAAGCATACATGCCGAACATCCGTTCCGCGGCTTTAGCAATAAGATCCACACCCTTCTGATGAACAAGTCGTCCTACATATCCGATAAGCGGTCGGTCAATCGGCAGATCCATTTTGATATATTCAAGCAGATCTTTTTTACATTCAGTTTTCCGCTCGATCGAATCCGGACCATAATTGATCTTTATGTATTTATCCACCTCAGGATTCCATTCATCGTAATCCACGCCGTTCGATATGCCCGTAAATTCTTTTTCTCTGGTCCTGAGAAGACCATCAAGTCCGGCTCCGTATTCAGGCGTCAATACTTCCTCGGCATATTTTTTGCTGACAGTGTTTATCGCATCGGCATAGATTATCCCAGCCTTCATAAAATTGATCTTTCCGTAGTATTCAAGTCCTTCCGGTGTGAAAAATTTCTCGGGTATACCGATAAGCCGCATGAACAAACGGCTAAAAATCCCCTGATAGGCCATATTATGTATCGTGAACAGCGTTTTAATACCCGTGTAATGCTCTTCTCCGGAAAGTTTGTATTTCAGAAAAAAAGGGATAAGCGCCGACTGCCAATCGTTACAATGGATTATATCGGGTTTAAAAGGTATCGCTTCGATAGCAGCAATAACGGCCTTCGAAAAAAACGAGAATCTCAACGCATTGTCCGGAAAATCCCCGCGCGACGTACAGTATATTTCATCCCGTTGAAAATATCGGCTCTTCCCTATGAAATAAGTGATAAGGCCGTCTTTCTCGCAATAATAAATGTCGAATCCCCTGAAATCACCGGATAAATGATGCCTGACATTTGTTTGCAATTTTTTTATGTCATGTACCTTTGGATCGATACATTTATAGAAAGGCATTATAAGCCGGACATCATGCCCTTCGGCGGCAAGCGCCCGGGCAAGCCCCGAAGATATATCGGCAAGACCTCCGACTTTGGCATAGGGAACCGCTTCGGTAGAAACAAATAGGACTTTTAACGGTCTTCTCATCGTTTTGGAATATTGTTATCCCGATTAAGCTTTCCCGGGGGCGATTATCTTGAAAAAACCCACAGTGGGCCATGTTTCAACAATATCGTCGTTCTTTTTCACGTTTATTCTGAAATTCACTTCATCGTTAGCTTCCGCACCCAGCCGCGCGAACGGTATCTTCATTTCCGCCACATCATCGAACATGAACGTGGTAAAGTTTATGTTCTTCTCCTTGCTCATCTCTATATCCCACGCAGTCGCCATCCCTTTCCCCTTTTTCCCGAAAGGTATCTCAATAAGAACGCGTATGGGGCTAGCCGAACTTATCTGGAGCGTATAGCGTTCTTCCTTGTTGAAATTTTTTCCGGGACGGACCATTATGTAAAGATTCTCCCGGTCCATGCCGTAACCTATCTCTTCGACAACGGCATCCGTCCGTACCATCTCCATGGACAGGCTCCGCGTCTTAACAACATGCGCCGACACCCATTCAAAATCCGTAGTAATCTTACCGTCTATGACAGGAGGGATCATTATAGGAGGAACATCACCGGCTCCGGTCAATAAACCTTTATCGTATATCGGTTCCTCAACAAACGCCGGGACCTTCTTCCCGTTTATCTTGTATATATTGGCTAAATGCATCCTAAAAAGATCGTCGAAAACAAAATTAAGTTCGGTCCCAAATTCATCATACCACCAGAACCAGTCACTGCTTTCGGAGATATAAAGCTCTTCCAAAGATCTCTTATCCTGCTTACTGAAACTGAAAAGATCCTTCCTAACCCTTTCCAGATAACTCCACGCTTTGTTCTTTTGCTCCGACCCTATCCATTTTTTGAAATCGTGATTTATCCATGAGCCACTATAAAGCTCTTTTATTTCCACGCGATGCTTGTGCCGTTCAAGATAATCTCCTATCGTCACAAGCTCAACCCCATTGCTAGAGACCAAAAGACTATATACGCCAGTAAGGAATTTTTTCCCGCCGTCCGGATAATACGGCCACGGATTCTCTCCGTCAAGTATTATGGAAACTATATGGTCCCCTCTGTGCTCTTTTACGGCGTCCAGAATACCGTTCACATCTTTCGCCAGACTCTCCGCCGCGACATCACCGGGCATATTCGCGTATCTGAAACTCACCGCGTTAGATATCCCGGTATCCCTGAAAACCATAGACACTTCATTCGCGCCGTCGCGCGCGACGCACGGACAGAACACGATCTCATCCCTCTGATGCGACCCGCCCGTAGACGACTGAAGTAATATCTCCTCGTCTGTCGCTATCCATTTTATCCCAGCCTCGGCGAAGATGGATATGACCTCGTGTGAAACGCTTCCTTCCGCGGGCCACATACCGATCGGAGGCCTCCCGAAAACTTCTTTGTAAAGCTGTACCGCTTTTTTTACATGCCATACCGCGTCGGGTCTGAAATCAAAACCTTCCTTAGAATTTTTCCCACGGCATAACAAGGGAAGGATCGGATGATAATACGGCGTAGTGGATATCTCAATAAGCCCGTCGGACTGAAGTTTTTTGTATATCGGAAGTATAGAAGCGACCACTTCCGTCTGTTTCTTTATCAGTTCTTTTTTATCGGCTTCGGTGTAATTCCCGCCTTTTCTGAAAAGATCTTTAACGAGCTGATCATTCTCCCTCAGCGTAAAACCGCACCATGCCAGGTTAAAAAACACCTGTATATCGCGCATATCCTCAACAGAAAACTCTTTCAGCTTGTTATCCTTAAGAAAAGCTTCTTCGAGCTTTTCCCCTCGCCTCATAAAAAGCTGTTTATACTTCTCAAATGCGAATATACCGGTGACGGCGCTGCATGAAAAAAAGTTTCTCAATATAAAAAGCTTATCGCTCTCGGTAAGATCCGCCGCGTTCTTAAGCGTAAGCCTAAGAAAAACATCATCCACTTTCTGATTCTGCGTTATATCTAAAAGCTGATATATAAGCGAAGGTGTGAAATTGAACGTACATTTCGCCCCCTGGACATCTCGTACGATGGATGCCATATCCAGATATGAAAAAGTGGAATGCAGCCTCACCCACGGGAGAAGATATTTCCCCGTAGTAAAGTCCTTATATAAAGGCTGGTGCATATGCCACAGAAACGCCACTCCCAGCTTCTTGCTCATTTTACCCCCAAAAAACGCTCTCAGAAAAATACACTATAAAAGTCCCACTTAAAATATATATTATAAATCCAATCCGTCAATAGAAGTACTGTTTTTAGTGACCTGTTTATTCTTTCAGCATAAAACGTTTAAGGAATTTATTATTGGACATCCACCTTAATATTTTATTTATAAGCCGGGTATGCCTTTTTTCATAGGCCTCTATTCCTTTTCTCTGAAGGATAGCGATATCGTTCCAAAGATCGTCCGATCCCATTAACGCGATTATTATCCGGGGCTTAGGCGAAGGATCCACTCCAACGAATGTCCTGCGCGCCTTTCTTGTATACCCGGTCTTTCCCCATGAAACGCCTTCCTTCGCAAATAGTGATTTATTATGCGTAGCCAGGTTTATTTTTTTACCGTCATCACCGGATATGACCATTTTGGGTTGCGACATAAGCTCCAGTATAACCGGATATCTGATAGCGTATTTCATAATAAGCGCCAGGTCCCGCGCCGTAGAACATTGCGACATCTCCGGATACGCCGGAAGGCCCGAAGCATTAGCGTAACTCGTGTTCTCAAGCCCGAGCTCGACGGCTTTTCTGTTCATCATCGCCACGAAATTCTTTTCATTCCCGGCCACTCCTTCGGCGATAGCGATAGCCGCGTCATTCGCGGATTTTATCAGTATAGCCGTCAACATGTCCTTCATTTTATACTTCACGCCCGGTTTAAGTCCGGCCACTGTCGGCTCGACCATATTAACCACACGTGTCGGGATCACATCCTGATCAAGATCACTGTTCTCGATGGCAGTTATCGCCGTCATAACCTTTACTGTAGACGCGGGTTGCCTTTTCCTATCCGCGTTCTTAGCGTATAACACCCTCCCTGTATCCGCCTCCATTACGATAGCCGAAGCGGCGTTCACGCTAATATCGATCTTTTCCTTTTGCTCAAGGTTATACGATAAAAACGCGTATACACCCTCGACCACAATAAGCCCCGCAAAAAATACCACAACCACATATTTCAATATTTTATTTCTCATACTATTTCGCGCCGTCAGTATCTGTTTCTCAACGCGTTCTTCCTTATCCTTCCCTTTGACGGATTAAAATACCCTTTCATAACACACGGGAACTTTTTCCCGACATCGTTTATCAATTTATCCATTCCGATCATATTTTCGGGATTCACCGCAAGCCGCATCTTCTGGAAATAATCCCTAGGGTCGTAATTCAGGTTACGCCATTGGATCATGTTTATGTCATTCCGTTCTATAAAATCGAATAGCGCACCGGACTCCGCCCGCGAGTCGCTGAAACCGGGCATCACAAGATAGTTCACAGAAACAAAAACATTTTTAAGCCTAGCCCGTTTTATAGAATTCACCACGTCCTTAAAAACGTAACCCCTCGGGTTGTAATATCTGTTATAGAATTCTTCCCGCACGCTATTCATGCTCACGCGCATAGAATCTATCCCCGCGTCGTAAAGACGATCAAGCACCGCCGTCAGGCTCGCGTTCGTATTGATATTTATCATCCCCTTGGAAGTTCTGGCGCGTATCATACTGACGGCTTTCTCTATTTCTTTGCCCGACATCAGGGGCTCGCCTTCACACCCCTGACCGAAACTTACAACCGGGTCTTTCACCCTTTCAATATGAAAAAGCGCTACTTCCGCTATTTCTTCAGGCTTAGGTTTGAATTTTATACGCGGCTGAGTGATCGGACATTTTTTATCCGGCTGATATGAGATACATCCTATACAGTTCGAATTGCACACAGGGGACGTCGGCAGGGGGCATTCATAACGCGATAAAAAGAAATTCTTTCCCGCGGGACATCCGTAACGGAGCGCGCACGACTCAAGATGCCGGACAAGCCGGTTCTTGGGAAATATCTTCCTGAATTTTTTCACGTTTTCGCCGATGCGCGCGATATCTCCTGGGCTGAACACCTGGCGCTTTTCTTTATCGACGACAACACCGGCCGCGTAAAACCCGCCGCGATAAAAAACAACTGCGGCATAACTGAATAAAGGCAATATACTTTTAGGACCATCCTCAGAATATGCGGCGTTATACGTCACGGTGTATCCAGGGGCTATAAAAGCCGCTACGGCGCGACACTCTGACGGTACACCACGGAACGGATAATTTTTCAAAGACACATATTGCCCGCTCCCCGCGTCATATCCGACAGGCAGACGATCGGGCAAAGCGAAAAGTTCGCTGTCTTTATGCAGCTTAACCAGGGTTTTCGTATCTATCCGGAAATAATTTCCGGCCTTCATCCCGCATCCCTCAAGACGCGGGCAATCGTAGATCTTATTATTTTTATCCGCTATGACCAATCGCGGGGTATTTTTATCCATTTGATCTCTCTATCATAGTTAGGAGTTGGGAGTTCGGAGTTAGGAGCTGAGAGGCAGGAGTAAGAAATTGTAAGTTAAATGAACCATCCTAACTCCCACCTCCGAACTCCCAGCTCCCGACTCCTAACTCTTAAGATTCAACTCGATCCCGACAGGACAATGATCCGAACCTAAAATTTCCGGCATGATAAAAGCGTCTTTTACCACTTTCATCATCTGTTCCGTCACAAAAAAATAATCTATACGCCACCCGACGTTCCTTTCCCGGGCGCGGGTCTTATAATCCCACCATGTATATTTCCCGGGACTTTTATCGAACTCCCGGAACGTATCAATATATCCGTGCGCCGTTAATTTATCCAGCCAAGCCCTCTCCTCCGGCAAAAAACCAGAAACCACGCTATTCTCTTTAGGCCGGGCAAGATCTATTTCCTTATGCGCGGTATTCACATCTCCGCAAATAATGATATTCCGGTTTTTAATTTTGTCAATGTACTCTAGGAATTTATCATAGAAGAGCATCTTATACTTCAAGCGCGGTTCCCCGGACCCACCGTTCGGAAAATAAACATTGATAAGTAAAAATTTCTTATAATCCATTATTAAAGCGCGCCCTTCCGTGTCAAAATCCCCGCTGAAAGTTTTCTTGACGTTCTCGGGCTCATGCTTAGAAAATACGGCAACACCGGCATACCCTTTTCGCGGTGGATTATTCCAATATGTCAGATATCCTTCCGGACGAGCCATTCCCGGCGTGATTTGTTCCGGGAAAGCCTTTGTTTCCTGAAGGCACAGAATGTCCGGGGCCTGGCACGATATAAAATCTTTGAGACCTTTATCCGCCGCGGCACGTATACCGTTGACATTCCATGAGATTATTTTCATATCCGTTATTATACACGTTATTAATAACGTTTCCAGGGCAACATCACTTATTCCCGCCTCCGCCTGTTCGGAAGTTCTGCGCTCTTTAGAAAAATACCCTGTTATTTTTGATCTCCCGGCGTTTGACTCGCGCTGAAGCGTAAAATATTTTTATCTTTTGCGGGTATTTTTCTTAAGTGCTCGAACATTCCGAACAGGCGGATCGTGGAAAAAGCGTTTTTAAGGTTTATAAATATTCCCGATCTTTTCTAAAATAGTCATGGAGGGCACAGAGCGGAATTCTTGGAAAAATCGCATGCGTTCCAATACCCTTCGGTTGCCCCGTAGCAGTTACTTGCGTACGAACTCCGCGAGAGTCTCGATATGTTTTGTGCGCGGGAACATGTCAAAAGGTTTAACGCGACCGAGGCGCCATTCGGAATCGCACGTTATCTGTTTTATGTCGCGGGCAAGTTTTGCGGGATCACAAGAGATATAATAAATATTCCGCGCGTTCTCAAGGGACTTGATCTCTTCAATAAAATCTTTCCCCACCCCTTTTCGTGGAGGATCCACAAGAACGATATTATCCTGTTTCCTGTTCGTCTTATAAAGACCTATGAATTCATTCTCGACGTCCCCGACAAAAAATTTAGCATTTTTTGTTCCCAGGCTCTTTGCCGTGGTCTTCGCACAATCGATCGCAACTCGCTCCGAATCCATACCTATCCTGGCACAAAAATCCTGTTCCAGAAGAAAACTGAAAAACCCCACGCCGCAATACGCGTCAAAGAACGCGGTATCCTGAGAGACCTTTCCTATCCACTCCTCAAGCGTCTTTGATACCGTCTCAGCTATGTGCCGATTACATTGCGAAAAACCCCTCGGGGAGAAGAATATATCCTTTCCACGATATCTATCGGAATAAAACCTATCCCCGGAACGGCCCGACACCCAAACCCTGCCCGCGTGATCGCATTTTATCGTCACTCGTTCGTTCTTTACCTCTCCGGCCACGGACGCCAACTCGTCGCATATTTCCGGCACGGCTATCGGGCAATTTTTTATTTTGAGTATATCCCGTTCATCACGCGTAAAATATCCGTAAAAATCGCCCTTCCTGTTCAAAGTAATGCTTGTCCTGTAATGATAGCAATCCGCTGAAGGTTCTATGTCTTGTAATTCGAAATCCCTTACCCCCGCTATGCGTTTTATAAGTTCACTCACTTGCTCATTCTTATAATAAAGTTCTTTTGCGTACGAAATATGCTGAAGCTGACATCCTCCGCATCTGCCGTAATAAGCACATACGGGATCCACTCTATCCCCTGAAGGCGCTATCACGCGGGTCAACTCGCCTTTCATAAAACTCGAGGTTTCTTTTGTGACGCGAAATTCGACTTCATCGCCCGGAACGGCATCCCGCACGAACGCGATCTTCTCGTTCACCTTACCGATCCCCTCCCCGCCGAAAGCGAGAGAATAGATCTTTGCGGTATATGTTTTGTTATTCGTTTTCATTTTATCCTTTTTGATTTTTGGCTCTTCAATCAAAAAATCTCTAGTTATTCATACCAAAAAAAAGGGATCTCCGTCATTAGCAGAGATCCCTCCAAAAAACTCTAAACATTTTTATTTGGACGATACGGTCGCGCCGCCTTCTTTAAGCCCTTCTTTATAACCGTCGGTGTATCCCTGTTTATAGCCGTTCTTGTATCCGTCCTCATAACCGTTAGAATAAGCGTCCCTCGGGGACGTGTTATCCACTTCGTCAACATCCTTGACCTTCTCACCGGACATCGAATCAAGCAAAGCCCCGCCGATTATATTAACACCGGCTCCGGCTAACGCACCTTTCCATACATCTTTACCCTTAGCGCCCGAAGCCGCGCCGCCTACAGCGCCCGCGCCTGCACCAAGAAGTCCCTGCTTAAGAAGATCCGACGAACTTGTAGCGGCAAAGCTCATTCCCGCGAACGGCAGAGCCGCAAGACATAACGCGACGAACAGAACGATAATAACTTTCTTATTCATAGTCCTCTCTCCCTTTCAAATTTAACTTAAATATTTTCCTTGATAGATATCTTTTCTCTCAAGCGTTTCCTCGATAAGGCGAATTGCCTTCTGCTTGTCATTCACCCATTCCGGCGCCACCAAAACATCTCTGGCCGCATCAGAAACAAGCCGGAATATCACGCTTTCTCGCGACGTATACCCCAGACATTCACATACAATATTAGCATATTCTCCCATACTCAACAAATTTATTTTACCGCTCCGGTACATCTCCTCAAGCCGGGTATTTTTAAGGACATGCAGAACATGGAATTTTATACCGGATACCGGCATAGCGCTTACTTTCTTCATTGTGTCTATCATATCATCCGCAGTCTCACCCGGAAGACCAAGAATAACATGCGCCCCTGCCTTTATCCCGCGTTCCGCGGTCTCGTGTATCGCCCGTTCCGCCGCGGCGAAATCATGTCCGCGCCCGATGGCGCTCAATGTCGCGTCCTTGGCGCTTTGCACACCGTATTCGATCCATACATCATATTCCTGAAGATACTGTTTGATCAAATCTAGTTTTTCGGCATCCACACAATCAGGACGCGTGGAAATGTACAGTCCTACAATATCAGGATATCCCTTTATAACATCGTATGTTTCTTTTAATTTATCCGCGGAAGCGTATGTATTCGTCGCGTTCTGAAAATACGCGATAAATTTCTCGGCCTTGTACTTCTTTCGCACAAAAACCATCGACTCTTCTATCTGCGTTTTAAGCGTCTTCCCGCTTCCGGCATATACGGCAAATCCTTCCTCGTTGCAGTAGACACACCCTTCAGTCCCGACTTTCCCATCGCGATTAGGACAAGTGAAACCGGCGTCAAGGCTCAGGCGATACACTTTTGCGTGAAAAGTTTTTTTAAGATATTCGTTGAAAGAATAATATCTCATCGGTCCTTAAAATTCTTTTGACGAAGTTTTATCATAAGGATGGCTATCGCGGCAGGGGTGACACCCGATATGCGCGAAGCCTGGCCAAGCGACATCGGCTTGAACCGACGTAATTTTTCTTTTATCTCGTTCGATATGCCGCTTATATCGTAATCCATATCTTCAGGAATAATAAATTTTTCAAGATCTTTGAAGCTCTCTATCCTGGAAAGCTCTCTTTCGATATATCCCCCGTATTTGACATCCACCTCGAGCTGAACTTTTTCATAATATCTCATCTTCGACGTTTCGCCGACAAGGCTAAGCGCCTCCTCGTACGTTATCGTGGATCTTTTCAGTATGCTCAAAAGCGGAACACCCTGCGACAAAGGCATCTGGCCTTTATTTTTCAAAAGTTCATCGATCTTCGCCGAAGGAGATATCGTTATCCCTGCAAGTCTTGTCTTTTCTTTTTGAACAAGAGCTTTCTTTTCCTCGACACAGGCCAATGTTTCTTTGCCGACCAAACCGAGACTGTGTCCGATCCCGGACAGGCGTATATCGGCGTTATCCTCGCGTATCAATATCCTGTATTCCACGCGTGATGTGAACATACGGTACGGTTCTTTCGTTCCCTTTGTGACAAGATCATCGATCAAGACACCTATATATGCCTGAGACCTATCAAGCACAACAACGTTTTCACGGCGCGCCTTCCGTGCGGCGTTAATACCGGCCATAAGCCCCAATGCCGCGGCTTCTTCGTATCCCGTGGTGCCGTTTATCTGCCCCGCAATAAAAAGGCCGTTCAGTTTTTTAGTCTCAAGAGTCGCCTTCAATTCCGTCGGATCCACGAAATCATATTCTATCCCGTAAGCCGGTTTTATCATCACGGCTTTTTCAAGGCCTTTTATGCTGTGGATCATTTTTTCCTGCACGTCTACAGGAAGGCTTGTGGATATACCGTTCGGATAATATTCGTTTGAATCCAGCCCTTCAGGTTCTATGAATACGATATGCGATTCCTTATCCGAAAAACGTATTAGTTTATCCTCAATGGAGGGACAATATCTAACCCCGGTGGATTTTATTTTTCCGGTATATAAAGGCGACCTATCTAATCCTCCCATGATAATGCGGTGTGTCTCGGCATTAGTGCGCGTCATAAAACACGATCTCTGCGGCAAAGATAATTTTTCGTTCGAAAAAGAGAACGGAACGACAAGATCGTCGCCCTTTTGTTCATTCATCACAGAAAAATCTATCGTTCTGCCGTCTAGCCGCGCCGGAGTTCCGGTCTTGAACGAAGAAACGGAAAGTCCGATACCCCGCAAATTATCCGAAAGCCCTATGGAAGCTGCCTCTCCTATTCTTCCTCCGGAAGAATGTTCAAGCCCGACGTGTATTATGCCGTTCATAAAAGTCCCAGTCGTCAAAACCACGTTCGACGCGTCGAACATCATCCCTTTAGCCGTTTTAACCCCGAGGATATTTTTGCCGTCGACGACCAGCTCCCTGACCTCATCCTCAAAAATATCAAGACCGCTTTGACCCGACAATTTGTCCACCATGTATTCGTTGTAAAGTTTCCGGTCTATCTGAACGCGCGAGGATCGCGCGGCGTATCCCTTCGATGTATTCAGCATCCTAAATTGTATCGCGTTAGCGTCCGCGGCTTTAGCCATCTCGCCGCCGAGTGCGTCTATTTCTTTGACAAGCTGGCCTTTTCCGACGCCTCCGATAGAAGGATTACAGGAAGCATAGCCTATCTTTTCTTTTATAAACGTTATGAGAAGGGTCTTAACTCCCATACGCGAAGCCACGAGAGCCGCTTCGCATCCTGCGTGCCCACCTCCAACAACTATCACATCATATTTTCTATCCATTTATTTTATCGGCCCGAACCATTTTCGTTATTTTATCTTACGCAGTGTTTTCTGATATATCTCAATGAAATGCGCTATACTCCGGTCGAATGTCCGCTCCGCCCGATCAGGGAAATAGCACGCGGGAAGCTCTCCGTTCGCCCTGTGATACGCGATACAATCGCAGCACAGTCCTTTACGTTCGCATGGCTCATACGTACAATTACATCTGGTCATATTCTCTTTTTTCTTACAGGTCATATTTCCCTCCCGCTTTTTCCAAACCATCCTCTGTTCCGCGGATCCCTCTCTAACATGATAAATTATAGCCGCTATCGGTCACTTTTGCATTATAAAAGCGAAACCCAAAGTTATAATTCCTTCTCCTTCTCAAATAGCACCATAGCGAAGCCCAAAGTTTAATCCCTTCCCCCAAAATTTTTTAACGTGTTTTTTTATCGCTTTTTAGGGGGCCTGCAAAAACTCGCCCCCCATGTGTTCCTAATACCCGTCGGGGCTCAGACATTTGCATGCCTCTTTCCCTAAAAAGCTCAAAAAAACACTAAAATTTTGAAGGGGCCCCTTGGATTATAACTTTGGGCTTCGCTATTTTATACAGCTTGAAAAGAAAAGGGCCGCGAAATTTATTTCACGGCCCTTGTGAATTCAAATCTAAGGTTTACGCAGAACGTTTAACGCTCATCATTTTGATAACAGCGCACGCGACAACGAACGTCACTATAACTCCGACCAACCCGGCAACCGGCGTCGCCAGAGCGTCTCCGGCCGGAGAGAACGCGTAATCGGCAAGAGGGCTCGCGAAAGCGGGAGCGGATTCATGAAGGAATTGATACTTAGCCGCCACCCATTCCAAACCATCCGGAAAACCGCTGGCAAACGGGCTAAGGACCGCGGCGATCATTCCGGCCGCCAGAAGCGGCACCGCCGCCGATGTCCGTTCCGTCTTTACCGCGAAACTTGTCCCGAACGCGTAGAATAACCCAACGGTTATCAGCGCCTCACCCACGCCGATCATGGCATGCACACCGAACATAGCGCCAACTACTTTGGCGAACGGTGTGGTCCCCGATATCGCCAACTCAAGACAACACGCGAAAACCGCGCACATAAGAGATATCCACGCCGAAACGCCGAGAACCGCGGCATGTTTCGCCGACTTAGTCTCGACACCACGTGATAAATAATGATAGATCAGTCCGCCAAGGCCCGCGCCTATAATGGACATATTCATAATATTCGCGCCAAGTACGAACAGCCCGCCGTCAGAGAACATAAGACATTGTATCGCGACCACCAAAGCCATAGCCAGAACACCGAACGGCAATCCTAAAAGGGATACAGCGAGAACTGCTCCCAGAAAATGTCCTGACGTACCGTTCTGTATCGTGAAATTCATCATCTGTCCAGCGAATATCAAAGCCGTTATCGCACCGAACCTCGCCGCGCTCGGTTTATTTTTAGCTTTTGAAGCCATGATCGCCGCGCTGATGATCCCTACCGTACTGACCACCGCGGTGACGGGACAAATATGCCCGTTCAACATTCCGTTTGGTATATGCATTTTCTTCTCCTTTTTTCAAATAGAACATTAGTAAAACCCGTTAAAAAACGATCTGCCCACGCACACCGTACACAAATATCGTATCTCCATCACCCTGATCGGAACGCCCCACACCATACGGACGCCATATCCATTGGAAGTCAGGCGCTATATACAGGTGTTTATTTATTTTTATATTGTAATAGGTCTCAAGATGTGTCTCGGCATAGCCGCCATAAGGCCCTGATGTCTCATATTGTTTACTGGGAACAGCCTGGCCGACCGCCAAAGCCAAAACGTCATCGTCTCGCTTCCAGTAAGTACCTGTCATCTGCGCTCCTACCGACCAATGCAAATATAAAAGCGGACTTCCTGTAACCGGCGCGACATCCGGCCTCTGCCATCCGAAACGGCCGAAAACACCGTACACTTCTGTGATCTTCTGGTCACACGTTAAACCAAAACCATAATTGGACTCGCTTGTTTCCGTAGCGGCTTCTTCACCGGCCCCCACATATTTGATATGCTTCATGTCGTTCATCCACCAATAAACCCTGTAATTCCCTTCCCACTGATCCCCATCCCATCCCATAAGTTCATGCGGTTTGAAATTGATCTGTGTAAACGCGAACGAATGATCGAAAAGATCTTCCCAACTACCATCGGCGTTAAAGTATCCCGTCTGGAATTCCAGATACTTCACGGCGTTCGGTTTAAAATTGACCGCACCTCCAAAAACGCGTGACACGTTCAGCGGATACTCAATACCTGCCGCGTCCCTGAACATATCATTCACAAACTGGCTGGTCTCATCTTTGGCAAAAGCGTTGTCGTCCAGATATGCATATGTCGTAACGTCGATTTTGCCAACTCTGACACTTAATTGATCACCGAACATGTCCTGTTGATACCATAAATTCGTCAAACGAACATCTGCTGTTGAATCATCGTTATCGTAGTTAACATTACTAAAAAGAGATAGATCATTCGTAAGCCCAGAACTTTCTCCAGCTTCGAACAGTAAAAAAACCTGACCTTTATTCATTTCATCAAAACAGAATTGCTTCGAAACTATTATATCGGTTGTCCAAGCACCGTCAAACCTGTCATCCTCTCTATCCCCGGCATTATTTGCATCCGGCGTCCCTTGAAAAATAAAGGTTCCGTCCGCGCCCACATCAAGCCCACCGGGGATCTCGTATCCCTCATCCAGAATACGCACCGCGCGTCTATTCAGCTCCTGATCTATCTGGCATTTGATATCCTTAGTCACTTCTTTTAACACACATTCTTTAACCGCATTAGTACTCTGCGTCGGTTGTGACACGCCCGCAGCGGCAACACTTTCCTGGGCTTTAACTTTTTGTTCAAGAACATTTATCTGTTCTCCCTGCTTTTTTATTATCTCTTTGAGCGCCTTTATCTCCTGCATAAGCTCATCGTTCGAGACTCCTTCCGCGAACCCAAGTCTCGCATCCGACAAAAGCATAGATATAATGACCGCTACGCTCAGGACCTTTTTCATGTTGCCCCCTTTTTAACCTATATCAAGTTCTTACCTGTCGACGCCATGCTCAACTGCCCGAATTTCACGCCTTTAACGGATCTGAGTTTATCCGCTAACTGTTTAGCTTTTTCAGCCTGGCCGCGGACCACTATTATCTCCATACAATTATGATGATCTAAATGTATGTGCTGACCAGATACTATAAGATCGTGCGTGTCATGCTGGATATCTATAAGTTTGTTCACAAGGTCGCGCCTGTGATGGTCGTATATAACAGTAATCGTCCCGGCCACATCGCCTCCGGTCGTCCATTCTTCTTTGACGAATTTTTCGCGAATAAGGTCGCGTATTGCCTCGGAACGATTCGAATAATTCTCTTTTTTGATCGCTTTATCAAATTTATCGATCAGATCCTTTTCTATCGAAACTCCAAAACGAGTGACTTCGGCCATATCTTCCTTTCGGTAACACGATTTGTAAAATAGTATCACAAATATTTCTAACCGTCAAGCCCGCCGCGCATTCTCTATTCGCAAAGAGAAGTTTGTGTCCTTTCTACCGTGGACGCTCGCTCTATGTCATGCCCGAATGCTTCTATCGGGCATCTATAACATTAAAGTCATTTCATTTTTATAGCATAGATTCCCGCCTAAAGCGTGCGGGAATGACATCAATCCCATCATCCCCGAACGTTTTTATCGGGGATCTATACGCTGCTTTGAGCACCCCCGGGCAAGCCCGGGGGTGAATAGCAAAAGTATTTGTCAGTTTTTAAGACAGGGCGCTTGCGAAGCCAGCCCTGGCAGTGGAGCCCCGGACTTGTCCGGGGGGAGCCACGAAATTAAAATAAATGTGTCGCTTCGCCGGATCCGTGCCCGCTCGGCCTCACGATGCCACGTCCGAAAGAACACAAACTTCTCATTATCGTACCTGCGCATCCCAAGTCATCCACGATCCCTCATTCAGGGGACTTGGCAAAACGAGAAGGGATGGAGTGAATACGATTTCCCGGAGAATTTTATAACTATTTTGGGAAGGCTTGGAATGTGAATGACAAGGCCGCCGAGGACTGTTTGAGCTTTAACGGAACATACGTTCTGCCAAAGAACGAATGGCACGTTAAGGCGAGTCCCGCAGGCGCCAAAATTGTTAGAAAATTCTCCAAAAAAGGAAATCGTCTGAACGACAGAGCTTCTCGTTTCGCCAAGTCAACCGAACGTTAGATCGCATATATAGCTATGGCAGGCATGTTAGATTTGCCGTTATCCGATTAAAAATAATTTACGCATCAGCGCGAGTCAAACGCCGGAGAATAAGAATAACAAGGCTTTTCTCGAAACGCGCAGGATGACGCACGACATCTAGAACGTCCCCGGTAGAAAGAACACAAACTTCACTGAGCAAATTGGATCTGTTATAAGACTTTCAATAGCGCGCGGCTTTATTGTGGATGAACATAGCGGTCGTGGATTGTTCGGGCACCATCAGACAGGCCTCGGTAAGACGCACGCCTATCCTTTGCGTAACATCGAGAAGTTTAAATATTTTTATTTGGTCTTCCATGTTTTTCCATAAAGCGAAACCCGGGCTATAACGCTTGCCCTGATCGGGCGAAAGCTTAAGCTCGATCCTTATCCTGTCCGAAACATAATCGGCAAGCGCCTCGGCAAGGTGCACGCTAAGGCCATGCAGCAAAAAAGCCCTGTTCACTTCTTTACGTTCGTTCATTTTATCTATCGCCGCGCCGACCTTCGAACCGACCGTAACAGCCTGAAAAGCTACGACATCGTCCTGCATACGTGAAAAATAAGCGGTCAACGCCATGTCCGCTCCGCGTGAAAAATCCAATGTCTCCACCGTCTTTCCGTTACTATCCATAACACGCAGTTTCGCGCCTTCCACACGGCATTTAAAATATCCGTAAACCGCGGCAAGATCGAACCAGCCGGACCGTATCCCTTCTTCCTTAAGCGACGATAATATCCCGCGATATTCTTTTTCTATCACGGCCTTCTCTTCTTTTTTATCCTTAAGCTTCAACCCCCAACCGACATTGAAAAGCATCTCTTCGTCAAGTCGATCAAAGATAACGTCTATCGGGATACTCGGGATGCTCCTTATCCCTATAAATGGCGGAACAGGAATAACAACCTCTTCCACGACGTTCCTCGCGTTACTTTTACCGGTTTTTTCTACCGCTTTATTTTCTTTTGTCGCGAGAGCGGCCGTTCTTTCCTTGAATTTCCCGACAAGATCTTTTCTTCCCGCGTCATCCATAAGAAACTGCGCGATCTTCAGCCCTTGAAAAACATCTTTAGAATGGAACACTCCGCCCGGATATATGGTTTTATCTTTCAGAACTGATATTTCGGAGGCGAATTGCTCGTTCGTCGGAGCGCCGCCTATCATGATCGGGCAATTTATTCCTTCATCGTTCAACGCCTGTACGCAAACCTGCATATATCTGGCTGTCGATACCAAAAGCGCGCTTAAGCCGACTATATCCACTTTTCGGGACTTAGCTTCGCTCACGATTTTTTCGACCGGCACCTGCTTGCCAAGATCTATGACCTCAAAACCGTTATTTTGAAGGACCATGCGGACAAGATTTTTACCTATGTCATGGACATCGCCGAAAACCGTGGCAAGAAGAACCCTGCCCCTTTTTCCAGCTCCGGCACCGGCGGGCAAAAATCTTTCAAGATATTCTATCGCGGACCGCATCACTTCGGCGGACTGCAGTACATACGGCAGGACGAGTTCTCCTTTATCCAATTTTTCACCGACCTCGCGCATAGCCGACATAAGAACATGATTTATGATATCTTCGGCCGGACGGGTCTTTACCAGCTCATCCAGCAACGGAATGATAGCGGACCGGTTACGTTCGAACACGCATCGCTTGATCTTTTCCTCAGGGCTCAATGTTTCAGAGATCACCTTTTTCTCGGCGACTGCCGCGGCGGTCTTTGCGGAAAAATACTCCACGAACCGCATCAAAGCCCCGGCATCGCGGTTAAATAGCAGGTCTTCCGCAAGTTTCTTTTCGTTTTTAGGGACACCGTTATAATCAAGACCGGCCTCGACGTTCACTATAGCGAAGTCCAGCCCGTTCTTCACCGCGTGATGCAAAAACGCCGCGTTAAGTATTTTCCTGCCGGCGGGAGGAAGGCCGAAAGAAATATTACTCACTCCCAGCACGGTCATAACACCGGGCAGGTCTTTTTTTACCTTCTTTATGGCCTCAAAAGTATTAACAGCTGCAGTCTTGTATTCTTCTTCTCCGGTACCGAGAGAGAATGTCAGCATATCGAACAATATCTGCTGAGGCTTCAGGCCATAAGACGCGGCGATATCCCGCAATTTCCGGGCGATAGAGAGTTTATGCTCAACTGTTTTCGCCATCCCTTTTTCGTCTATCACAAGCGCTACCACAAATGAACCGTGTTCCCTGGCAAGTGCGAACACATGGTCGGCTTTTTCACCGCCGTCCTCCATGTTCACAGAATTAATGAAAGCCGTACCCGGATAATTCGACAAGGCCGCCTCTATAACGTCCGGATTGGTGGAATCTATCATAAGAGAAGGCTGCACGCTTTCAGCAAGCAGTTTCATTATTTTGACGGTATCTTCTTTTTCAGTAGATCTCTCGGTAAGGACAGTGCATACATCCAAAACCCGCGCGCCGAGTTTTTCCTGGGATTTACCGAGCTCCACTATGCCGTCTATGTCGTTCCTGAGCAGCATCTCTTTCATTTTCTTGGAACCCTGCGTATTTATCCGCTCTCCCACTTGCACCGGCTTTTCAAGCATAAGGATATCCCAGGCGTTGTATGATCCTGAGAAAAATATTTTTTCTCGTATTTTTCTGGATGCACATCTACCGATATTTTTACGTATCGCTTTTATATGTTCCGGCGTCGTGCCGCAACATCCGCCCACGACGTTTATCCCGTATTTTTTCACAAAGCGTCCCACAATGTCGCCCATCTCGCCAGCTGAAAGCGGATAAACAACGTCGTCGCCTGATTTAATCGGAAGCCCGGCGTTCGGTATGCACGAAATATACGCCGGACAATTTTCGCTTAAATACGCGACAGCCTGTTCCATTTCAAGCGGGCCCGCGCTGCAATTTATACCGATCACGTCCGGGGCTAAATATCCAAGCGACGCGGCCGCGGCCGAAACTTCGGTACCCAAAAGCATCCTGCCATGATTCGCTAAAGTGAATTGCGCAAAAAGAACGACATCTCTACGCGAAGATTTAGCGGCCTCACGCGCGCCGTTAATAGCGGCCTTTATTTCCAAAAGGTCCTGGCTGGTCTCGACGATAATCGCGTCCACCCCGCCGGCTATCAATCCTTTGGCCTGATCGAAAAATACCTTTTTCAATTCACCGTACGAAATATCGCCGAGTATCGGATCGGTCGACGAAGGAAGTTTTCCGGTCGGCCCCATCGATCCCGCGACATATCTGGGGGAGGAAGGCGTGGAAAACCTGTCAGCGCATTTACGCGCTATCAAAGCGGCGGATCTGTTTATTTCAAACACCTCACCGCCAAGACCGTATTCCGAAAGTTTTATCGCGTTAGCCCCGAATGTATCCGTCTCGACGGCATCAGCCCCGGCTTCCAGATAATCGCTATGAAGTTTTTCTATCATCACCGGTTTTGTGAACACAAGGTATTCCATACAGCCCGGCCGGTCACGGAAATCTTGCTCGGAAAGCCCCAAAGTCTGTATGTATGTGCCGAAGGCCCCGTCGAGAAGAAGAACGTCTTTTTTTAATTTTTGCCGCATTTCGTCGCTTTCAAAAAAACTTATATTTTTTCCAGATCTTTCGCGGTTACCCAACCGCTCTTACCGTCGGAACGTTTAACCTTACACCAATCGTCCTTCTCCTGAACTATTCTGACCGTAGCGCCCTCTCTGAGTTGGAAGAAAACCGTGGCGGTCGGGAACGGGCCGTATTTCGCCTCCACTTCGGCCGAGGTAATAACAGCCTCTTTTCCCACGAGCGATATCTGGTGCGCGGCTATCGCGAGATCTATCCCCGCGAAGAGAAAAAGCAGCGCCGAGACGCCGATAAGATATCTCCAGTACACACGGAACACTATAGCCCCGGCCAGCATTATTATGGCCGCTATGAATAACCCTGAAAATATTTTTAACACTTCATCCGCGGAAAACGCGGCGCAGTATCTTCGAATAGGCCCCCATGACCATACACCGTCGTCCGGCATACCGGTCGCTCCGATCTTCGAACGTATAAAACGCTCGTTCGCCGCCACATCAGAATCGGACGGAATAAGCTTTTCCGCACGTTTATAATTAACGATCGCTTTTCCTTTATTGCCGGCCCTGAAATAAGCGTTGGCCATATTAAAATACAAAGCCCCGCTTTCATAGCCCATTGATAATATCTTTTCGTATGTCTCGATAGCCTTCGCGTATTCCGCTTTTTCATATAACGCGTTACCTTCGGCGAAAAGATCATCTACGCTTGAAACGCTCTCCGCCCAGCCGGAAATAACCGGCGCGCAAAACATAACGGTGAACACGACACATATCGCGTATTTTACGGATCTCATATTCTTACCTTCTCCACATAATCCATTATTTTCTGCACCTTTTCATAAACATTCCCTGCCTCGTCAACGTTAATGGCCGACGGAGCATATCTGGCCATGTCACAGTTTGAAAACACCTCATGTATCATTTTAAGCGTTTCCTCGTCATAGCCGGTATCTCCCAATTTTTCCTCGATAGCGGCGACGGTAACAGCGCCTTTAGGTATTCCCAGCCTGTCCGCTAAATATCCCTGGAACGTCTTGAATATAACATCGAAAAATTTAGCTATATCACCTTTCGCGAGAAGGCCCCGCGCGATCTTCATACCCTTCCGCGCGTGTTTTGGCGCCTTAAGAGACCTGGCATATTTCACGTCGCTCTTCATTCTTTCTGATTTTCTGTATATCGAATAAAATATCCCGAAGAAAAGTATTGGGATCAACTGCGCAAGCCAGAATTTGATATCTCGATACAGATAAGTCCCTCTTTTATGCACAACCCCAATCTTTTCTTTTATGTGAACGATATCCTGTCCGATCTTTTCCGCCGGGAACACAAGCTGTTCGCTGCCGACGCTCGAAACCACCTTTACACCCTGTTCCGACGCGGGCTGAGCGGAAACCTCGATCTTTACCGGATCTTTCGTTATCGTCTTATACTTACCGGATTTCGTGTCGAAAAAACTGAATGAAACACCCGGAACGGCCTTGGCATCCGCGCTTTTCGGGATAAGCACCTGCTCGTATATTTTAGTGTTGGATTTTTTGGTCACCTGTGGCTCATATGTTTTAAAATAATTATCGTCCACGGTCATACGCGGAACGGTCACCGTATCGAGATTACCCGTACCGCTTATCACCATTCTGACCGTCACGGGATCCCCAACTTTCACTTTTTTGGGCTCTACCTGAACTTCCATATTGTAATCGCCGACGGCCCCTTCAAAATTCGCCGGTTTATTTTCAGCCGGGAACGGCAACACCGTCATCTGCAAAGGCTTCGATTCTATCTCCACCGGATACGTCTCGAACCTGCCGAACATGTCCGAGAAAAAATCATCGTCAAAAACACTCCGGCCGAATCCCGAGGAACGACGCGCGGACCTTTTCGGTATGATCGCCGTACATCTTATCGTAGCCGGACCCAGCGTATACGACCCTTCTTTTATACCAAAAAGATTACGCCTGAATACAAGAACGTTATACCCCATACCGCGGTAAGTATCCTGTCTTTTCTCCGGCTCCGCCCATTGCTCGAGTGAGAAACCGTCATATGCGAAATTAGGGAATTCAATATCTTTAAGGCTCATGTTCATTACGTACAATTTTATCGTAAGCGGTACCGCCTCATTAACATAGACCTTGGTCTTTGGAACATCCATCACAAGAAAAATGACATCGCCTGGAAAAGGATTTTTTCCCGTCGGGGACGTACCGGAAGGTCCTCCCGCCGAGGCTCGATACATGGGAGACGCGGCAGACTGAGACTGTCCCGCGGATCCTCCGTACGACGGCGGCGCGGATCCTTGCCCCTGAGCGCTACTGTCAAATCCCGCCGGTTTGCCGCTCACATGCAACGTCACAGGCGCGGCCGAATACGTCTCGCCGCGATATTCCACATAGAACGGACCCAGCTTATATTCGCCTTCTTTCATTGGTATCACGAGAAAAGAGTGTGTGATCGCCTGAGATACCCTGCCGTTCACCACTGATACCTGGGTAGCAGGACCTACATACTGTATCCTAAGGCCATCCATCTGCGGCATATCGGGTTTTTCCACGCTCTGGGCGCCGAAGAATGTAACGTTAAGATACACGGGGTTCCCCAAGGATACGCGGTTCCTTTCAAGCTCGGCTTCAAGCCGCTCGCTTTGGGCCGAGGCAACGGCGCACATAAAAACACACATCGCTATCGTAGATATGATTATTCTTTTCATAAATCGTCTTTACCAGTTCCTCAAAACTTTAGGCCGTCCGGCCGCGCGTTTGGCGCGCAGATCATCACGCAAACGTTCTTCTTCTTCCTGCTGCGCCTTTAATATCATATTAGCTTCTTCTTCCGAAAGCCGGTCATTGACCCCGTTCATTGTATCAGGTTTTTGTTGGTTTTGGAACGGACTTTGGTCCTGAGATTTTCCTTTATCGCCTTTTTGTCCTGCGCTTCCTCCGGCACCCTGATCCTGCTGTTTATCTTTTTGCTGGTCTTTCTGCTCTTTATTCTGCTGATCCTGCTGATTTTGTTGATCCTGCTGGTCCTGCTTATTCTGCTGCTGCTTTTGATCCTGTTGATCCTTCGGTTGATCTTTTTGATCGTTTTGCTGAGACTGTTGATCCTGTTGCTGGTCTTTCTGATCTTTATTCTGATCGTTCTGTTTTTGTTGTTGATCCTGTTGGTTTTGATCCTGTTTGTTCTGTTGTTCGTTCTGGTTTTGCTGCTGTTGCTGTTGATCCTGCTGATTTTGCTGGTTTTGTTGATTCTGTTGATTTTGGTCCTGTTTATTCTGCTGATCCTGCTGCTGGTCCTGTTGATTTTGTTGATCCTGTTGGTTTTGCTGATTTTGTTGATTTTGCTGGTTCTGCTGGTTTTGTTGATTTTGCTGATTTTGCTGCTGCTGTTGTTGATCTTTATTTTTATCGTCTTTTTTCTGATCCTGTTTTTCCTGAGGCTTATCCATCTTGAATTTTTCCTGAAGATCTTTTATTTTTTTATTCGTGTACTCATAGTTGAATTTAGCGTCCTGATCTCCCGGCTCGATATCTATCGCTCTTTTGAAATATTCCGCGGCTTCCTTATAATCGGACATGGCCGACTTTGGATCGGTTTTTTCCTTCTCCACGCCTAAACGATATTTACTACTCGCGGCGTTATACATCGCCTTCCCGGACAGATCTTTATCCGCCTCGGCAAACGAGCCCATGAACGATTCAAGCGCCCCGTTGTAATCGTTCTTCCCGTACAACGCGACGGCTTTATTGTATTGTATCGCAGGTTCCGCCGGCTTTTTACTCAACGCCTTATCATATTCCTTCACCGCTTCATCGTATTTGTTCTGTTTTACGAGCTTATCGCCTTTTCTCACATCACCCGTGACCGACGCCGCGTAGGCGGAAAACGTAAAACATGCCACTGACAGCATTGCCGCCATAAGTGATATTTTCATCCCGGATATATCCATACGTGATCTTTTATTCATATCTCTTTATTTCTCTTCTCGCCTATCAACGGCTCTATCAAAAGCAGTAAAAAAGCGATCATAAGCGGTATCTGAAATTTATCGTTATACCGTTTTTCCATACGACTTTTAAATTCCTCTTTTTCTATCTTTGAAAGTTTCTGCTCATAAATAAGGTCGAGGCCGAATTCGGCGCCGGTGGACCTTATGTACATACCGCCCGTATCAAGCGCCATTTTCTGCAGCATGTTCTCGTCAAGCTTGGTCTTGACCACGGTACCGTTCTCGTCTTTAAGAAAACTCATTTTCCCAGACGCTTCGCGCATCGGGATAAGTTCTCCCTCGGCCGTCCCTATACCCACGCAATATATCGTAACACCTTTCGATTTGGCGATCTGAACCGCCCGATCAACGCCGCCTTCTAAGTCCTCACCATCGGTTATAATAATGAGTATCTTGTGTTTTTTGCCGCCGCCCTCATAGCTATTTATCGCCGTATCTATCGCGTTGGCTATGGACGTCCCTCCGACGGGTATCGTATCTGTGGCGATATCATCAAGCGACAGCAGAAATCCGTTATAATCCACGGTGAGCGGACACTGTAAAAAAGCCGTTCCGGAAAAAGCTATCAGCCCCACCCTGTCCCCGCGCAGTTTTTTTACAAGATCCCTTACCGCCAGTTTTGAACGTTCTATCCTGCTGGGTTTAACGTCCTCGGCCAGCATACTGTTCGAGGTATCTATCGCTATCAGGATATCAAGCCCCTGCCTTTTCACGACTTCCCATGTAAAACCCCACTGTGGACGGATAAACGCGAACAGTATAAAGGCGATCGCCGACAATATCAGAAATGCTTTTATTTTTCTGCCGACAGGATTGAAAGTCCCGGATATTTCCGGTATCAGTTGTTTATCCGCGAATTTTTCCACGGCCTTCGCGCGTGACTTCGCCGCCCAGATCATAAAAAACATCACGACGGGAAGTATCCATAAAAGCGATGCCATGTACAATGCACCGAACCTCACGGTATCCTCCTCAGCGCCGTATTCGTCAGAACTATCTCAAGCAACAATAGCCCGAGAGCCGGGAAAAGAAATATCCAGAAAAACTCGTTATATCTGTTGTACCCGACCTCTTCGATCTTTGTTTTTTCCAACCTGTCGATATCGTCATATATCTTTTTCAGGGATTCGGTATCGCTTGCCCAGTAATATCTTCCTTCGGTGATCTTGGCCATTTTTTTAAGAAGATCCTCGTCCACCGATATCTCAACCGGCTGTACCACGGTATTTCCGTACATATCCTTCATCGGAAAAGGCACCAGCCCCTTAGTTCCGGCCCCTATCGTGTAGACCTTCACGCCGATCGCCCGCGCCACTTCAGCCGCGGAAATCGGCGATATCCTGCCCGCGTTATTCCGGCCGTCCGTAAGCAAAATAACTATTTTGGATTTCGCCTCGGTATCTTTTAATCTGTTTATCGACGCGCCAAGCCCGGAACCTATGGCGGTACCATCCTCGATAAGACCTATTTTCACACGTTCCAAATTTTTAAGAAGCCAATCGTGGTCCAGCGTCAGCGGACACACGCTGTACGCCTGGGCCGAGAACGCGACGATACCTATCCTATCGTTCGGCCTTTTTTTGACAAACCCTTCCACCACCTGTTTTACAACGGTAAGCCTGTCCGTTCTCTGTCCGCCTATCTCGAAATCCAGCGCCTGCATACTCCCCGAACAGTCTATCGCGAGAACGATATCTATCCCTTCGACAAAAACCTTTGTCTCCTCGATCGGCGTCTGCGGCCGGGCAAGCGCAAGCACGAAAAACACGAGCGCGACGCCCCTCAGATATATCATCTTTCCGCACAGTCTGGACCTCAAGGAAGGCTTAAGATGCCTTACCAGAAAAGCGTCAGAAAAACGCAGGGACGGGATAAGCTTGTTCTCGAACTTTTTCGATAAAAATATCACGCCCGGGATCAAAAGAACGAGCAAAAGGTACCATGGATCGGCAAAACGCATCATTTTCCCTTTTCCTCCTCCGCCTGTTCCGGTTCATCCACTTTTGTCTCATCAACAAGTTTTTCGGCAAGTTTATAACTGTCTATCATCTCGATCGGCGTAGGCCCGTATTTCGCGAACTTCACCATATCGCACTGCGTTAAGAAATCGCGCAACAACTCTTTATGCTTAGCTTCCATTGCGCCGTCTTGTTTCAAATAATATAAAAATTCCTCAGTGGTCATTTCTGGCGCTCTGCAATTAAAGCGCGCCTCCAGATAGTGCCTGGCAATATCCGAAAGATCGCTATAATATTCTTTTATCATGCCGTGACCCGGAAGATCTTTGCCCTTAAGCTTTGAAAGTTCCTCATACGCCACTTCATGCGGCGGACGTTTTCGGGCTTTTTCCTCGGCGATAGCGCGATTCCTGTTCCGTATGAACAATACGACCAATACCACGAAAAATATGAATATCCCGGTAATGATATATCCCCAACTGAACGCGCCGAAAATCGTCAGTCCTTTTATCCCCTTGATGTCCGTTTCCGAACCCGTCAAAAGGCTCTTTACCTCTATTGGGATCTGCCTCGTCGAAACGTCTTTCCATTCGCTTTTCTGATCATTCCTGAATTTTACCATAACGGGAGGGATCACATGCTGGCCGGTCTCAAATATCGTAAGAACGTATATCCTAGATTCCATTCCCCGCTTATTCTTCTTCGGGATCTTCATTTCGACAAACGAAAAATCCCCCGGTTCCTTGATCTCGTCAGGGAATATCGCTTCGGCACCTTTAGGAAGTTTAACCGAAACCTGAAGATCTATTCTGTCGCCGACAGCGATCTCGGTTTTAGCCACCTCGGCCGAAATATCCGCCGTGTCCTCGGGATACGCGGGACTGACAGCCGCACCTATCAGCAGAAAGATTAACAATAATATTTTCGTTTTCGAGAAAATTCCCATATTTATCTTCGTGTCAAACGCCGTTCCCTGGTTTTAAAAAATCTTATCAGAGGTTCATAGTAAGACTCGTTAGTCGTTATATTGATACAATCCACATTCACCGACCTGAACAATTTTTCTCTTTCATCCCGGAGCTTCTCGGCCTGCGCTTTATACGCCTCACGCACTTTCCTGTTACCCGCGTCTACAACAAAAGGTTCGCCGGTCTCCGCGTCATGCAGCTTAACTATACCGCTTTCGGGAAGCTCATGTTCCGCCGGATCGGATATCGCGACGGCTATCACGTCATGCCGCCTGTTCGTCACGGCAAGAAGCGTTTTAAAATCTTCCGATATAAAATCTGAAACAAGGAACGTGATCGTCCGCCTTTTCGCCATCAGGTTGAAGTGCTCCAACGCCCTATTGATGTCGGTCTTCCCTCCGGCCGTCTTACTGTAAAGCGCCTCGTTCACGACATACAGAACGTGTTTAACGCCTTTTCTGGGCGGTATATATTTTTCTATTTTATCGGTGAAAGTCATCATCCCGACCTTGTCGCTATTCTTTATCGCCGAAAATGCTATTACGGAACAGAACTCGGCGGCGAGATCGCTTTTCAACGTGTTACGCGTACCGAAACGGGAGGACATAGAAACATCTAACAATATCATGATCGTAAGTTCGCGTTCTTCTATAAATTTTTTCACGAAAGGGTGGCCCATGCGCGCGGTGACGTTCCAGTCTATTGATCTGATCTCGTCCCCCGGCTGATATTCACGGACCTCATCAAACTCCATACCGATGCCCTTGAATACGCTCTGATACTGTCCCGCGAAAACGTCCATGACTTTTCGCGAGGTCGTTATCTGTATGCGCCTGACCTTTTTTATTATCTCTTTGGGTATCATAACTCTCCCCACTATCCGTGCCCGAACACATCTATCGGACATCTATAATCATCGAATCTCGAATTTCGAATCTCTACACGTTTGTCATTGCGAGCGAAGCGAAGCAATCTATGCGTAATGCACTATTCGCTACCCAAAGATTGCTTCGTCGCCAAACTTTAACCATTGCTCCTCGCAATGACACCAACTTCGTCATGCCCGCCCGCTTTTATCGGGCATCTAAATCATCAAATCGCCACCCGTTTTGGGCGGACACGTGGGTCCGCCCCTACATAATCATCGAATTTCGAATCTCTATCCGTTTTGGTCGAACATCAATAACATTAAAATCATATCATTTTATTTTATAGATTCCCGCTAAAAACGTGCGGGAATGACATCACTTTGTATCTTCTTATGAACGCTCACAACGCTCACAACGCTCACGGTACTTCTACTTCCTCGAATATCCTCTTAATGAGATCTTCGGAAGTTTTACCCTCGGCTTCGGCCTCGTACCCGGGTATAACCCTATGCCTGAGGACATCCGGGCCGATGGATTTTATATCCTGCGGCGTAACGTAACCGCGCCTTTGAATAAAGGCGTAGGCCTTAGCCGCGAGGGCGAGATTTATACTGGCCCTCGGAGAAGCGCCGTATTCAATGAGTCCTTCAAGATCTTTAAGATTGTACGCCAAGGGATTCCGTGTCGCGAAAACTATATCCACGATGTATTTCTCTATTTTTTCATCGACATAGATCTCGTTTATGGTCCTTCTGATATCCATGATTTTTTCGGGAGAAAGCACCGGGTTAACCTCTATTTTTTTGTCCGTGACGGCCATACGTTTAAGTATCTTGTGTTCGTCCTCTTTCGTAGGATAACCGACGTTCAGCTTCAGCATAAAGCGGTCCACCTGCGCCTCGGGAAGAGGATAAGTACCTTCCTGTTCTATCGGATTCTGCGTGGCCATAACAAGAAAAGGTTCTTCCAACTTGAAAGTATGTTCGCCTATCGTCACCTGTTTTTCCTGCATGGCCTCAAGAAGTGCGCTCTGGACCTTGGCCGGCGCGCGGTTAATTTCGTCGGCGAGTATCATGTTGGAGAATATCGGCCCTTTCTTCGTGGTGAAATTCCCGTCCTTCGGATTATACACAAGCGTACCCACAAGGTCAGCCGGCAAAAGATCGGGCGTGAACTGTAGCCTCTGGAATTTTGTGCTGAGCGCGGACGAAAGGACCTTGACCGTAAGCGTCTTAGCAAGCCCCGGAACTCCTTCGATCAAGACATGTCCGTTCGCGAAAAGCCCCACAAGTAGCCTTTCAACCATGTAGTCCTGCCCTACGATGACTTTCCGTATCTCGGACATCAGGCTTTCTATGAAAACGCTCTCTTTCGCGACCTTCTCGTTTATTATCGAAACCCCCTGCGACATATTGCCCTCCTTTTAAAATTTTCAAAACAACATATTAATTTAATATTATTTACTTAACAAAGCGGCCCAATGAAATGTCCATATCAGAGTTTTAGTATACAACAACGATTTCGGGTTTTCAAGATATGCAGGTTTCTGCGTTTTGTCGTCATTTTTACTGACGCCTCGTAACGAAGTTGTCATTCCCGCATGCTTGTAGCGGGAATCTATACTATTGAAATATTTTGTCTCAACACATTGCGGGGCACTGCATACCCTGCGTCCAAGGACAGAACGGAGGACGGCATCCTGCAACCGAGGACGCAATGTCCGAGGGAGTGCCGAGGCCTCCGGACGAGGCCGCTCCTCCTTCGTGCGGGGCTCAGGCATTCCCTGCCCTGCTGCAAACATCATCATACGAATGTCATCCCCGCTAAATACATGCGGGGATGACGTTGCTATTTATATTGAATTCGGCGGATTGTGTTGAAGATGTCGTGCGGAGATCCGAGATGATATGCTAAAGTGTCAAGCTTCCCTGAACGAGATCTCTCTTTATTGGTTACAATAAAGGTTTCGAGGCGTCCTCGTTCTTTAACCCATAACCAGGAGGGAAGCATGACAGTACAAAT
>Ga0209099_1000789_pt1 | contig 35757 bp, 60 predicted proteins | sample AD_JPNHW2_MetaG_FD_184430 | JGI IMG/M metagenome (GOLD analysis project Ga0209099, IMG submission 184430) | Active sludge microbial communities of municipal wastewater-treating anaerobic digesters from Japan - AD_JPNHW2_MetaG (SPAdes) (version 2) | ecosystem: Engineered > Bioreactor > Anaerobic...
TTTTCATTTTAATTTTCATTCTTTTATAATCTTTCTGAGTCGTTCAATGTTACAACCTTCTCCAAAATTAAAATAGCTCGGTTCAGAATGAAAATAAATTTCAAAATCTTTGCTATAAGGATAGAAATCAAAAAGTAAATAACTCTTGTTTCTTATTTTCATTTTAATTTTCATGTTTATAGTTCTGATGGAGTTTCATAATTCTTTTACAATTTGGAACGTTGTTAAATATAAGTTCAACATTTTTATTATTGAAATATATTGATATTCCCTCATTTGAGTTATGAGTTAGGAAATATATATCAATCCCGGTTTGAATAAGATATTCTTGTAGTTTTAATCTACATTTCATTCGTAACCAAGTTTCTTAATTCTTTTTCATTAGGAGTTGTTAAAAAATACAGCCCAACATCCGGATTTCTCTGTGGTAGCCAATAATGAAGGTCGTTGCTCGAAACTCCATCATATCCAAAATCAATATAAACATCATCTCTAGGATAATTTATTTTAAGAATTGCTTTCATAATAGTCTTTCAGTTCGGGTAAAACGAATTCAAAATTGTATCTGAACGTGTTTGAGAAGTTCCCGGCTCTCTTGAAGTTCTTTTCCCGGAGCCATGAAATCAGATTCGTTTCCCCAGAGAGCCAAAGATTCCAATTGACATAAAAGAATCCATTGAACTTTCTCAAGACATTTGAATCAATCTCTTTGAACTTTTTTGCGAAGTCAGTTTTGTCAGAGATGCCGGAAAACTGAGATTTAGCATTTTCTGATTCATCATTCCATTCTCTCACAATTTGGCTCAGCTTGTCTAAATATTTTTGGCAAGCAGTCGGAAGCAGATGGTAATAGTCATCAGTCTTGTTTTCGAAAAATTGTTGAACCAGATTCTTCGCCACAAATCTCGGGGAGCCTGTGAAAATGGCATGTTTGGAAAGGTAATCAGTTCTCTTCAATTTCGCCAAAGGAGCGCCGTGTCTGTAGACCACAACACCCTCCGGAACCGTCCCATATTCAATTCCAAACAATTCAATAGCCGAAATTACCTGCTCAGTGGTCATGCCTCCGAACGGGAACCTCTCAGGAAGCATGACATTTGTTCCATGAAATTCCGAGTATTTATAAACAAGTTCATCAGTCTCAAGATTTCTAGACTTCAGATAATAAACTCGGTCTGTTTCATATTTGTTCACGACTTGGTTTGATTCCGCACATAGTTCAAACATGTGGCAATAATTTTTATCAAGTTCATTAGTCTTTATATTTGAAACTCTATAAAAGATTTGTTCAAACGTTTCATCAGAGTTCCAACAGGTAGTTTCTATAGCGCCTAATGTTGATACTCTCCATTTTGAATTAATAAAATCATAATAAAGCTGAATACAAGTCCCATCAGCTTTTATCAGAAATTCATCATCTGGTTCAAAATTCTTAATCGGGCATCTAGATTCCCCAAAATTATAAAACTTGTCAAACGGATGGCTGACAATTTTCCAGTCGGGGGATTTTGCTACAATAATTCCTCGACACTCTTCAGTCATTTCATTCCAAGTTACATCAATCATGTCGTATTTGAACATGTAAAGATTGTCAAGCATTTTAACATCAACTCCAAACTCAGACGAAAAATGAGTTCTTATGGAATTGAAGTCAGAATCTTGGAAGAATTGATTCAGGTAGTTGATGAGATGAGGCATATATAAAGTATAAGAAATTAATTCTTCCAAGTCAAATGAAGGAAAAAGAAAAGTCCCGGTTATTTTTCCAGGACTTGTCTTTGCGATTGTAGTCAGTTTTCTTTCTAAAAGCTTGGTTCCTCTGTTTGGGTAGAGGGATTCGGAATTTAGGAAGATTTGAGTTTTTATTTTTCATACTTTTTCATCCGTTTGTTGAATTGCGAATCTTCTAAGAAAAAATCTTCCACGCCTTTGTTTGAATATAGAAATAGAAAATCGTTTTGAGTTTCTGTTCCTTTGAAGAAATAAAAGAATTTGTCAGATTTATAGAACTTCTTTGTTGTCAGGCGGATTCTCATTCATGTATTTATATATTCCGTCTAATATCTAAATAAATATTGTCTGATAAATTAAAAATAGTAAATTCACTGATTTCGTCGGAAATATTATCTCTGATATGTGCAAAAATATTCGCGGTTTCTGTAGAATTATAAATCGTATCTAAACAAAATTCTCGTATATTTTCCAGGCATAATCGGTACCAATCATGTTAATCATCATGTATTCCTTGTGGTGATAACAATATTAGTTTTCAAAATGTCGTTATGCCTTTTCGAAATAATTCCATAAAAAGTTCTTCTAAAAATATAAAATGATTCACTGTATTCATATGTTTTAATTACTCTATGAAATAAAATCGCTTCAGTTTTCGTAAGACTTTTGAATGAATGAATCTTATGAATCATTCTTCTTCCTCCGGCCACACAATATTGAATCTTTGACGATATGTGATAGTCGGCAATTGTCCTCTCCGAATTCGATCCCGCGTCGGAAAATTGAAAGATATCACATTTCCATTCTTAACAATCAATCTCCAAACGCCATCAAGATAACTAATCCCATATCCATTTCCGGTATCATCGAACTTATTACTGTATACAATATGGCCATTCTTATGCTTTACCGGAATTCCGAAAAACTTAGCATATGTTTCAATATACTTTTCATCCATTCTATTATCGCTGGTCATATTAGTATCCTGAAATGTCAACTCAATAGCGAACAAACCTTTCACAGTAGTTCCATATGTTTTGAATGGCTTGCCTGTGTAAAACTTATATGTGACTTTAAATGGAGAATTGTAATATTGATTTTTTTCAAGAGTGATGAGCCAAACACCATCTTCAGAAAACTGCTTACGGATGATGTTCTCGCTCCTGGATGAAATGAAGGAATAGACCTCTTCAACACTCATCCCATAATCAAGAATAGGGCAAAATGGGTAGATGGAGCTATCTGCCAGCTTGGAGCCAGAGACGTTACAGATTGCCAAAACAATTGCTTGAATGACTCCCAGCATAATTCACCTCCTATTGTTGTCTTAGGAAGTTAATGTTTGGAAGAATTGCTAGCAAGCGGTTTCGTTAATAAAATCTTTTCTTAATTCGAGATGCGCCACGAGAAGGCATATTAAACAAAACAAATGGCCAGTAGTTATTTTGACGAAACTTATAGAAGAAACTTGATGCATCAGTAATATATAATTTGATTTTCATAGGAATAGTTTTAAGTCAACCTTAATTTCTTTAATTCCCGGATATATTCTCCCAAGTCGTTTGATGTTTTTAGACCGGATATCAAAAGTTGCCAAGACGTTATTTTTTATATATCCAATTCCCGAACGACATTCCAACCTAATTTTCATTTTGAACTCGTAACGCTTGAACCAAATCTTTTGAGAAGTCTATTTCCATTATTCCCAAGAGGAGAATTGTAATAATAAAACGAGTGGATTTCTCGAGGTTTTGCCCAATTGTTGTTAACCAGCATTTCAATTAAAGCTTCGGAAAATTGGCAATATTTCAATTGGATTTTCATGTTTCTGATATCCTGTTAAATATTCTCACGCATAATTTTTATTTTATAAACCAATATCAAAACACAATACATTATTAACGATGGATAAATTGGTTGACATCCTATAAATAAATTATATCCTACCGTTGTTAAAAATCCAAAAAATGTATCTGTTGTAATTGGAATAAATATTGAAAATTTTAGAGAAAATAAAATATCCAAAAATCTAGAACAATACCATAGCTGAAATGGCAAAAATATAATTACTAACAATAAATATTCCATCATTTACGCCCCCAGAAATTAAAAATTTTAGAGAATCTTTTTTGATTAAATCGCCAGATAACAAATAAGGAAAGCCCATTTTTATAATATCTATAACCAAATGGCTGATAATCAACATAAACCGTGCTGAAATATATTGATGTTAATGTTATAGATTTTGTCATTTTCAATTGGATTTTCATTTCAATCTTTCCAAAAATCTTGAGTCTTTTGAGCAGAAACAAAACAAACCATTTTTCATTTCTTTAGCAACATTCTTTTTGAAAAATTCCGCATTATCAACATTCTGAAAATCAAACATGCTCAAATCAAAAGTAAATGTGGTTGCCATGTTTTTATGAATCCTAAATCTCACAAACATAAAAGTCCTATCAAAATTGGGTAAATCAAAACATGATAATTAAGCTTTTCTTCCTTCATCATTCTAAAAGCTTCAAATGCTATCATGAAAGAAGATACGATGATTCCAAAAATGTTGTTATATTCCTGAAAACCAAAAATGAAAAAAGAAACTAGAAGGCATGAAAGAAAAACTCGTTCCTTTAATGTTGAAAAGAAAAGCTCAACAAAAATGGAAGAGAATAACAAAATTAAAAGAATTGAATGAATCATCGCCATTTTAACATTCTCCGAGGATTGATATAGAATGGATTATAAATATGTCTTATCCATATTCCATTTAAAAAGAAATAATAATATGTACTTCGTTCTGGAAATGATTTTGTTTTAATTTCTATTCTAATTTTCATATTTACTAAATCTTTTCCTAAACCTGGAATCATAATTTGAAAATATATAAAATTTGTTGTCTATAAATTTTACAAGAACTTCGCCATTTATATCAATACTTGGCCAGCGTAAACTTGTTTCTTTTTTCAACTGTAATCTGGCTTTCATATATTTTTCCGCATTCTTGGAGATATTGGAGATTTAAAAAGGCATTCGTTATATTTAATATCCCATATTTGAAAATTCCAATACCAAGTATAATCTGATGCATAGAAATAATATTCATATCTCCGAGTTTCAATTGCTAATTTTATTTTCATATTTTATCAATCTTGATTTCTTTACATTTTCAGAATAATGAAATTCACCTCTCCAAAAAATAGTATAGATGAAAAGGTTATTATAATTATCTGTAGAATCATCAAACAAAATATTTCTAAATTTATCTACCGTGAAATTTGTATGAGAAGTCTCTGGCGAAATTATGAGAGATATTTTCAACGGTTTAGCCTAACAATTTCTGAACGGATATTTTTCAATTTTGATAGCAGTCGTATTGATTTGTAACTTTTCAACGGCTTCCAAATCCCATATTCATCAATCCGAAAATAATCAGATGATGATTTTCTAAACTGCCAACCTCCAACATAGAGATAATATATGTTGTTTATAGATTTTTTCATTACCAACTTGGCCTTCATTTCCATTTCCTCATTCTGTAATATATTTTATGGTTTAATGAAGTCCAAGAGCAATATGAATAGTCGCAACTACAAATTATAAAATCCCGAACGAACCATCCCTGTTTCTGAATGGTTCGAATCGTCCAACCAAAACTATATCTTACTTGGAGTTTTACTTTCAAAGACCAATCAAATCCCGAATAACCATGAAGGTGTTTTCAACAGTGATTTCCTTTGGCTTTGGCTCTTCGTAAGGAATACATTCAACCTCATAAACACCAATAGGACGCGCTTCGCTATTTTCCTCAATCACCTTATATTTCTTGACCTTAATTTCAGAACCGTAAAGATAAACGATATCGTTGACATTGACCTCGTTTAGATTTACATGCCCATCACTTCCGGCCATTCGTTCAGCAAAGCCACGATTTCCAAAATGAAGCCCTGGTCCGTATCCTGGGACGATAAGACTTTCATCCATTTCAATCACTCTGCCAGCACGATTTAGAATCTTTCCTGAATAAACATCGGTGAAATTATTCCGGACACCCTTGTAAAAATAAAAATGCCCTTCCGTTGTTAGTAGAAGTTCAAAATCAAGAAACATGTTGATGATGGTTGAAGCTTTTGGATTTTCAACCAGATTGTTAATTAATGCTGCGATGAAATCAAACTGAATGTTGTGCTTTTCAGAATGAGAGATGAGCTTCTTGATCGAGTTGAATGGAACAGTCCCATAGCAATTCGTGGTTCTGTTGACCAAAGATTGAACAAGATTGAAATAGGATTCGATGAACGCAACATCATCAACCAACTGAGTTAGCTTGAATAACTTTTCCGTTTCAGAGAAAATTGGGTCGTAAATGATTCCAATCGCCGGATGGAAATTGAAATCTGATCGCTTGATGATGTGGGTCTTTGAATTGAGAACGAACGAGACCGAGTTTTCAGACAAGATGTAGTTCATTGGGGATTCTCCTTTTTGGTTTCACTTGCTCCAAACGTATTCGACAAGTTCTTTCATTTCGTGATATTCAAGCCTCTTCACTTTTGAACAGATTGAATACTTTGAACGAATGTAATCAATTTCCGGGGTTGAAAATTCTTTGCCATAGATTTTCTTATATACCTGGGGAATTGAATTACTTCTCTTGACAATTTTATATCCGCTCCAAGACTTATCAAACGCCATCTTGGAAATGAATGACTTCAGAACTTCATCCTTCGAAATTTCATGAACATTTCGACAAACCATATCGAGGTAATTGTTTCCGAAAATATCAAGCCCAATTTGTGAATGAAGCAATGACACATTTTCAGGAGAGATGAGAATTTCCTTCGCCTTGTCCATAATCTTAACAAGGTTTTTGTTTTCCTGAGCCTTCTTTTCATTTCTCTTTGGAATCATGAAGATGTTTCCCGGAATTCCAATGGCGTTTCCGTAAGTCATTCCATCCCGAGGCAAAACCAATTCAACCTCAGATTCGACAGGCTTGAGAGAACTTCCAAGAAACCAAACACCTGATAGATTTGAAATGTCATCATAACGAGGTTCGAAGTTAGAGCAATTTCGAATCCAGTATGTAGGTTCTTCAGTCCTGGCTGAACGTTCTCTTGGCTTGTTTTTCAGAGAACTATATGGAACCGCAATCTGTTTAATCTGTTCCAAAAGATTCTTGCTGAATTCAGACAGAGTAGTGTTCTTTAATTCATTATATATAGACTTCCAATAACTATCCTTAGCCAATTGCTTAAGAATAACAATCTGCTTTTCGGGATAATTATAACGAATCTTGTCCATATTGTAGTTCTTAAAAGTTCCCAAATCAATAAAAACTACATTATCAAGAATCTGATTTCTGCCAATATTTTCAAACGACAGCCAAGAAGACAAGCATTCTTTGATACTTCCTCGCTTCGTTCTATTATACTCAATATCATTCCCATTAAATTTCAGATTGGCAAACATATATTCGGGAATTCTGTCATGATACTTCTTAAAAATATCAAGTTCCGAAGAAAATGTTGTCAATAGGGATTTGTAATATTCATCCAGCTTAACATATGCGGCGTCAAGAACTTCCTTAATCTTTTCAGTGTTGTTCTTAGTAATCTCCAATTCTTCTCGTGATGGTGTGATATTCATAGAACCAATTGGCATATTAATATCAATTTCGTGATAATTCAAAAGGTCATGTGAAATATCATAATTGTACGGAATGCCGCCTACAATAACCGTTACTTTTCTCTGATAACCATATCCACCATGAATAACATAATTGTCTTCTGAAACAATATTAACTCGATTTGGTTCGGAGATTTTACCAACAACAGATTCATTCACAATATTGAAATTATAAGTGCCAATCCAATATTGAAGAATGTTTCGAATCTCTTTATTAAAATCATCACAATCATATTTTTCAACCGGGATTTCTACAATAGTTCCGGATGGCTCGGTTGTTTGGTCCTGGGCAAGAAGACTAACGTTAGGAAAATGCTTGTCGTCATAAAATAGAAGATATGAATACTTTTCACCTTCAAAAATCGTGGTGATAGAAAACTGCTGACCATGCTCGTTTACATAAGCATAACCGCACTTTGAACCATATCCAAAACATCCAAGAGCATTGTTGTTGTCTCTCTTTGTCGATGCCCCCACAACGCAAATATAGTTCTTGATGATTTCCGGAGACATACCAATTCCAGAATCACGAACCGAAAAGATGGGGTTGTCACGGGTAGGAATGTGAACATGAATTGGTTCGTCCTTCTTACCAGCATCAACATTGGCGTCCCGAGCATTTGACATATATTCCTGAACAACCGCCCGAATCTTGTTGCGATAGAGCTTGTTGATTTGAAGGTCGATCAGAATGGCTTGGTCATTTTCATTCAGAGAAATTGAAAGCTTCTGAGTCGAATCCGCATTGACGATGACATTCTGCTTGGACTCGTTGTTAAGAATCATGTGGTGTCTCCGTTGTTAAATTATAAAGGTCTGTGTTAATGAAAATCTTAAATACTGTTCCGGGCGGTACTTCACTCGGTCGGCATATTCTATAACAATAATGAATTAGTTCGACAGTTACAGCGTTTGGCAATGTGTCATAAAAAAGTTTGTTTACGTCATATCCAAATTTTAGTTGAATTTTATGAATCATAGTTTTCATTCAACAATTTCAAAATTCCTGTCAGTTCCAAGAACCTTGTTGACTTTAAACTCTTTCATCTCAATCAAATCCCCACAATCCAATTCCGGAAACGATTCGTCTTGTTCTCTAATAAAATTGCTTCTATTACAATCACACGAATAATTTCCATCTTCAAACATATATCTCGCCGCATCTTCTTCATAACAATATCCAAAATCATACTTAAAAGGATATTCATTTCCATTATAAACAAAAGTCATTTCAGCAATTGTCTTATATCTTGTTTCTGTTCCTTCTTCGAAAACTGTCATTAATCTAACCGCATGTAATTTTCGTTCAATAAATTTAAGTGTTTCAACGTATGATTTCCGTTCATCAGCAGTTTCAAACCAATAATATCCTGGAGCATACCCATGAACATCTCTATATTCTTTGTTATAAAAACCACCCCAAGTATGAAGCATATATTCATATTTCATTTCATCCTCCGTAAACATACAAATCCAAAATTCTCTGTTTCCATTTTGGTCTTCCTGATTCAAACCAAACAATCAAATATTTCCTATGCTCTTCATTCTCAGGTTTGACGTTTCTCAAGAATTCTGACAGCTTGTTTCTCTCAACCCGTTCTATTTCTTTTTTAATAATTCCAATCCGTTTTTGCGTTTGAATGAAATGATAGAAGTCGCAGAACCGGGGAAATTCTGCGACCACTTCGTCATCATCAACAACTTGCCATGTCATTGATGATTTTGATTTCACTCAGAGAACAGAAGGCGATCAATGTAGTCAACATCGATCTTGTCAAGAGTTTCCGCAGAAGCAGGAATGGTGTCCTTGAAAGCCTTCTCGAAATACTCAACGTCCTCAGAACGAATAATTTCAAGCTTCTCCATGCGACGGACAGCCTTCTTGAAACCAAACGAACGGCCATAATCGCGAGTGAACGCCTCATTCGAATCATTCACAACAGATTCAACAAGAACCTCATTCAGCAGAACTTCACCATCATCAATCGTCTCCTCAAAAACCGAAATGGTGGTCTTGCGGCGAGTGAACTTGGGGCGAACAGGCATGTCAATCTTCATCGCGTTTTCAGAAGTTTCGTCAACAAAATTCCCCTCAGAATCAACAAGAACAGTCATCATCTTCTTGTGATTTGGCTTGGCAGTTTCCAGAATCTTCTTCACAGACTCAATCGAAACCAGCCCATCCGAATTAGCAAGCTTTTCTAGGCGCTTGATTGCCTTGCGAATAGAAGAACGATTGACCCCAGCGGGACCGTACTGAGTCTTGATGATGAACTTGCGACCGTTGAACTCGACCTTGATCATGTTGTTTCCTTTGTTATGCCGTGATTGGCTGAGACAATGTAGTCAATTATTTCTTCCAAGTCAAGTGAAATATTTTGAAAATCTAATGAAAGTTCGTTTTCTGACAGTTCTTCAAAAGAATCATTCTCAAGTTCAAAATCTCCATGAGTTTTCAATGATTCATATAAAACTTCAAGAGGAATATATGGAAAAACTGCTTGAGTCATGTCAGATAATTCGCTAGCATCTTCAGAATATTCAAATAAAATTTCATCAAAGTCAGACGGGAAGCCTAACTCAACATGAGAATATGGACCTGAATTGTTTCTTGGAGTACAATAATGAAAATATGATGCTTGAACAGAAATAATAAAACCATCCGAGCAGATAATTCTCGGGCGTAATCTATATCCTCTGTCTAAACGTAAAAGCTTAAAGAGTTCTTCTATAGGCTTCATATTCTTCCAATGTTAAATATTTTGAATTCTTAAAAATGGCAATGCAACAAAATTTCCTCTTTTTTGAATAAGTATAGGCTCGTTCCTGTTGACGTTCGATTGAAAATATCTGAATTCTAGGATTTGTAGTAAAATCTTCTCTTTGGATAGCAAACAAAACAATACTCCATTCAAGTTTTATTTTCATAGTATTTTCCAAGAGATGTTTCGTTAACAATGCATCCATCTTTCCATTGAGCAATAAAAATGTTCCTACGGATTTTTGAAAAGCCCCAACCGTATTTTTCGTTGTTTATTATTTCATTCTGGTTCGACCATAACTGAGAACCATTGATGCTATTCCCGACACGATAAAAACAAGAATTTAATCGCATTTTAATTTTCATCTGTGTTTCCATTTATCAATTTCCATGGCTTTTTAACTTCGTCCCCATCAAACCATGCCAAATAAAAGCCATTTCTGAATTTGTTATACATTTCAAACTCAGTTTTAAAATATTCGCTAATTATTTGACATTTAAGAACATCTTTGTCATAAGTTTCAAAGCCACCCTCGTAACAGTCATCCCACCGCAAAACAATCTTCATCCAATCATCTCCTTGATAACCGACGAATAAATTGTTCCCCCCATAGCAGAATAGAAATCTTCAAGGCTCTTTAGATTGTGGCGAAATCCATTCTGAGGATTCCTATAATATCCTACCAAATTCCTCTTCTTTTGTTCTGAGAAAATGAGCTTCAAGCATTCCGCCTTCTGCTTATCCTTTGTCATAGTATTAAGAGTCAGAATTTCATCGAACGCATACGCAAGTTCCTTATTATTAATCTGTTCGACAAAAGTCTTAACATCATCAATTGTGAAATTGCGATTGTAGATAGAGCAGTAAATCTTAATATTGTTCAGCATTTGAGTCCTCCAGTTTGATAGCAGAATCGTAGCAAAGATAAGAATATAGAAGCGACAATCCAATGTACCAAAAGATAGAATTGTCAAATGTCTTCCAGATGGCATAATCAACAACGTGGGATATTGACCACGCCGCCCAGAAAAGCCAGAAGTACATCATAAATTTCATGAGCATATCCTTTCAATGTCATTATAACTTGCTTCATAAAAAGATTTTACTTTATCGAATATTTCAAAATTGATATTGTTTACAGCAAATAAAATAATATCATGCCCAGTATTTTTGGTAACAATTCTATAAATGTTTTTTGTAAACCCAGCCATTTTATCTTGCCTAAAATTATCTGTGTCTTCAGAGTAAATATGAGAGTTTGAAATTCTCTTAATCATTTTCAAGCCTTCAAAGAAAGACGGAAACGAGTTACATTATTGAACTTCCCTTTGACGAAGAAAATTTGATATTCAGGAAGTTCAGGAATTTGAAACTTGAATCTCTTGTTTTCAATATGTGTGACCGGGAGGACAAAAGATTTATAAGAATTTGTGATGTACTTGTCGTCAATCACAAACATTCCTGGGTCAAGTCCTTCGCACAGCATCCCATAATCATTCTTCAAAAGGCAATCTGGGCAAACTTGTTGGTCGCCAAACGTGACATGGTTCTTTAGCTGGATGAGAGATTCGTGGTCGTTCTGACAAATTGAGCAAAGCATAATGACTCCTATCGTTCCGGAAGAGTAGCTGTCTCGTTCCCGTCCGAATGAATCTAACGCTTGGCTGGGCCATTGTCAAATCAAACTTTCCCTCGAGGATGGTCGAGTCTGGATAATTTGACGGATTCATTTCTTGCGGCATATATGTTAAACTGTTTATCATAGCGAAAATTCCCAAAATATAAGAACACGCTATATTTGGTTTCGCTAATATTGAATCTGATTTTCATAGAATTCTGTTTATTCTTTTACTTGTTGTTTTTTGTTTTACCATATATTCTGATAAATTGAAATTAATTATCAAATCGCCGGAAGTCATAATTCCATAGAAGAAATATTCTTGGTTCGTAACAAACATTTTAATTTTCATAGTTTCATTGTTCTTTTAAGATTCCCATGACCAACATAGAAAAACTCTTTTACCGTAATTGAGTAAAAGAGATTTCCGAATGATATGAATTGACCAAATGGGCGATGGTCAGAAATTTCAAATCTAATTTTCATAGCCGCATTATCTTTGCTAACCGTGGGATTTGATATTTATAATTCCAATGTCGACAAAACCCTGGATGGTCCCAAAGGAAAACAGAAATCGCCGGAAGACCGACGATTCCATTTTCTGTTATTATAAATTTTACCTTCATAGCCCAAACTTTTTAGAAACGTAATTCATCCAATAGTTTGAGTTCAAGTCTTCTCCTGTAGCAGTCTTGACCAATTCCGGAGTCTTGAAACGCCCACCATGAATGAAATAATGTTCTCTGAGCCAATTCCGGACTCCTTCAAAATTGACATCGGGTCCAAACATTTCAATCTCATTTTCCATCTTGGTTCTCAACTGTGCCGCAATCATATGCCCAATTGAATAAGATGGGAAGTATCCAAAACTTCCTCCAGCCCAATGAACATCGCAAGCATATCCATTCGAAGGAGATAGTTCTTGTCCGTAAAGTTCATTCCAACGAGAAGGAATATTCTTAACAGTCAAATTCCCGTTAAACAATTCCTTCTCGATTGTAAACCTGTTGATAATATGCCTCTGATAAGTAATTTCATCAGACTCGGTGCGAATTAGATTGTTTGGATTGATTTCTCTCATCCAAGCAAGAACATCTGAGTATTCATATCCAAAATAATTCGCAATCTCAGAAGCGATAAGTTCAGATTCTCCAACATGCTTCTCATAAAACAGAGAGATCCCCTCATGAGCCGCAATAGAAGCTGCCGAACCAAGAACATTTCCATAGTTGTTCAAATCAAGCCAGCACTCATAAGTAGCATGGCCGGATTCATGAACAGCCGAACCAATAGAATCAAGAATGTTTCCTGGCTTGATTCTTGTCGTGATTCGAACATCATTCTTTCCAAGTGTCGTACAGAAAGGGTGTGTTGACTTAGCTAGACCAACAGAACTTTCCGCTCCAGTAATCTTGTTTGAAATGATGCGGCAGAAATCAAGAACCTTCGTCTCATCAGCATCGAAGCTCTTGACATCATATCCTTCAAACTTCTTCAGATTGGTTTCGATGAATGGCTTGACTCCGGAGAAGAGAGAATCAATCTGCTCGGTTGTAAATCCCTTTGAATACCCATCAAGAAGGTAATCATAATCTGAAGCAAATTCACCCTTGTTTGCGAAATGAATTGACTCTTTAATTAGGTCAACAAACTTCTCAAGAGATTCGAGATATCCCTTATCGCCTTGTCCACGTTTCACCTTTTCCCATTCAGAGTGGCAAACCGAAGCCATCTTAGAAAGCTGACCATGAAGACGAACCGGGATACGATTACTGAACTTAACTGTGTCTTCAATGTCAGATAGAATGATGGTTTGGTCTGGAGTCAACGAATCATTCTTACAAGCATCAATCAACTTCAAGAATCTGCGTGAATTCAGGTTCTTCGCAATCATGGTAGATAGAAGAGACGAAATGTCAGAACGATATGAAAATCCATTCAGAGGCATTCCAACTTGTTCATCGTATCCAAGAATTGCGGAACAGTTAGATAGCTTGCTGATAATGTCCCACTTGGTCATTAGCTTTTCAAAGTTTGCCATGTTTATCTCCTTTTAAGATAGTAGAGTTTTTAGATGGTTGTAAATAGAGTCAATAACAATTTTCATATTTTCACTCTTCCAATTTTTCTTAAGTCGTTTATTTTTATAATAATGTCCAACAACGCCATCAACCTCGACGTAACTTGTAACTAAATATTTTCCATCGTCAGTAATTAAGAAAACTCCTCCGTCGTTAGGCCGGACTTTTGTTTTTGTTACGAATAGTTTAATTTTCATATTTCTTCAATCTTTGAACATTTGTTTTGAATTTACCATAGGCGAAAGTAACACAGGAATTATTTGGGGTGATTGTAAAGAGAAACAATGTTATTTGTTCAGTTGCGGGGGTTTCTTGTTCAACTCCCCATTGTATTTTCATAAATAAACATCTCCGCATTTCATTCTTTTTTCCGCTAGTTTAGAATATCTCAAGAACAATTTCCCAGAATATATGTTTACGAAAGTTGTAACTATCATTTTATATTTGTTTTTATTTCCACACTTAACGAAACAAAACATTCAAAGAGTTTTTTCCGATACTTTCATAAAATCTTAATTGAAATTTCATAGAGATAGAATATAAGTTTGATTTGGATAGTTTAAATTACAATTAAGCCCAACGATATTACAATTCATGGTTTCGTCAAATGATTCTAACTTCATATGATAATGTCCATGAAACAATTTCTTTGGTTTAGCTTCTTTGTAAATATTGTCCAGAACTTCTCTATTCTTCATTGCTTCAGGAATTGGGAGCAAATTTGGAATGTGGATACTCTCAGGGCAATCATGAGTCAACAATATGTCAACTTCCCCTTGGTCAGAACAGTAATTGTAATCAAGAATTGTCAACTCTTCATCTGGAAACCAATCAACTCCAAACGTCCGATATTTTTTATCAATCGAATATGCGCCGCCAACCGTCATGATTCGAGTTCCATTGATTTCAAAAACATTTCCAGTTGGAGAATAAAAAATGTTTGGATTGATTTCATGGAATTTGTTTCGTTCTGTCATCAACCTCAAAGAAAACCAATCTTCATGATTTCCGGCCAAGAAGAACAAGACAATAGATGAATTGACTAACTTATTTGAAATCTTGTCAATCATGATTTTGTAACTTTGGAAATTGGGGAAATAACCAAAATCACCAAGGACGAAAATCTGTTGACATGATTTTGTCTTGGCTAGATTGACAAGCATCTCAAAATTCATCAAATCCCCATGAGTATCGCCAGCAAGAAGAATATTCAAAGAATCCCGCCCCGTTTCAATCTCAAACGATTTGCTGATTGATATATTCCAAACACATGAACTCTTGGCTGAAGTTTGATTCTTCCGACAAGTTCACAAAATTTGAATCCTGATTGCTTGAAAATTGTTGAGTAATAAAGTTGGAATTGGATTTTCATGCCGACCTGAAGAGAACAAACATGGTGCGGTCTTCCATCTTATTCGCTTCAACAACAGCAATGTCCTTCAAATCCAGAATCATCTTGTCCAGAATAGCCTGTCCATTTGCCTTGAAATTGATCTCTCGGCCACGGAACTGAACACACGCCTTGACCTTGTGCCCTTCTGAAATGAATTCCCTGGCTTGCTTCAGACGGTAGGCATAATCATGATCCTGAGTGTTTGGATGGAACCCGATCTGCTTGATGGAGACTGTATGCTGAGCCGCCTTAGAAGCCTTCTCCTTCTTCTTCTGCTCAAAACGATACTTTCCAAAATCCATCAGCTTACAAACAGGAGGACGAACGTTTGGATTGATTTCAACAAGATCGACTCCACGTTCCTTCGCCATGTTGAGAGCGTTGAATGTTGAGACGATTCCAACCTGATTTCCGGAAGCATCAATAAGACGGACTTCCTTGATTCGAATTTGGTCATTGATTCGGATGTTATCTAGTTCGTTTGTAGTAGAAATTGTATGTCTCCTTTTTTGGGGGTTTCACTATATACTTTTATGGATTATGTTGATGATGATATTTTAACAGCAAGAGCGTTTCTGAATAAAGACCGCAAACCATTAACTGAAGAACAAATCATCAAATCTTACTGGAACAATATGAACAAAAGAGTTAAATCTGGTTCGTATTTGAAAAAGAAAATTCAAGTCGTTTGGAGTTTTGATGAGTTTAGGAATTGGTGGATTGAAAACTCAGAAGTCATAAAGAAAATCAAAGACGCTGGGGAAGTTGTTAGCATTGATAGGATTGATAGTTCCAAGAATTATTGCCGTGAAAATTGCCGCATCATTCCAAATACTCTTAATGTTACTCTCGGACGAATCAACCAACTCCACGAACAATTGAAAACTCTGTATAAAAAAGTTGAAGAATATAGGAAATGGGTGGAGTAGACAAATCCCCACCCATTCAAGTTTACATTACTTAACGCTAATGAATGGCATTGGAGCATCGCCACCATTGTAAGTAGGAAGCTTCCCGTCCCACTTTTCAATAGCCTTCAGCATGACATATTCCTTGCCTCCCTGAGAACGAACAGCTTCAGACTGAATCTTGATAGCTTCCGCCTCAGCCTTGGACTTAACAACCGTCTGTTCGGCTTCGACCTTCATTCGCTCAAGGTCATTCTTCGCCTTCTGAGCAAGCTGTTCGGCAGTCTGCTTCGCTTCAATCGCGGCATCATACTGTTCAGAAAACTTGAAATCAGTAATCTGGACAGCTTCAACCGAAATGTAATATGGTGTTAGAGAAGTGGTGAGAAGATTTTCAATTTCCGACTTCACTGCTTCACGACCAGAAAGAAGCTTATCCGCCTGATACTTTGCCACAACAGCCTTCACAACTTCCTGAATGCGAGGATCGATGAGAGTACCTTCAACATCAAGTCCAGTCTTCGTGTAAATTTCCGTCAGCTTACTTGGATCAAGATGATAATTGATAGAAACTTCAGTCTGGACGCGCTGCATGTCGGAAGATGCGGCTGCTGCTGGAGCGTGAGCCTTGCGAGTCCGAACATCAACAACCGTGACAGACTGCGCGATAGGAAGCTTGAAATGAATTCCGTCAGACTCAACAGACGAAACGGCACCCCAAGTCTTGACAATTGCTCGTTCACCCGAATCAACAGTGTAGCAACTCGCGGGGATGAAAATAAGGACCAGAAGTCCAACAATGATTCCAATAATAGCAGACGGCTTCATGTAATTTCCTTTGTTTTGGTTCTGAATGGCGTGATTGCCTTGGTTCTCTATTGTAACACTTTGGAAGAATTATGTCAAGTATTTCTCAAACCGTTCATAGAATCTCTTGTTGTTTTTTTTCACCGCTTGAGAAATATTGATGTTAAATTTTTTCAGTTCTTTGAAGAATTGCTGTCCATAATGTATTTCAGAATAATGTTTATCTACTGAAAGATTTTTTAATTTATCAGAATATTTACCGATATAAAATCCTCCATCAGAGCTTAATGTAATTCTGACTTTATTTGGAGTTTTTGAATTGTAATAAAGATAAAATTCAACAAACCCAACATATCCTATATAAGTATAACATTTTAACTTCTTGAATGTTTTGTTTTTAATATCATCCAATGACTTAAAATTTTCATGATTTTTAAATCTTGATTGTATATATTCTAAAACAAAACAATTTTCACAGTCTACCGAAAAAGTAACGCCGTTTTTGTGAATAAAATCTGAAAATACATCTTTACGTTCTGATGAAAATACTACATTATCATCGGTAAGAAGAGTTCCGTGATAAATATAAATTGAAAACTTATCTGATTTGTAGATATTGAAAAAGTTATTAATATCAGCGACGTTAAACGATTCAAATTTTTCTAGATTTGCTGAACCAATTTTGAAAAAGTTGTTACTAATCTGGATTACGTAATAAAACTCTTTGAATATACAAATCTTTTTTTCTTTGATGATATCTTTAATTTCGTCAAGATATTTTTCAATCATAAAATCCTCACAAATATTTCTCAAACCGTTCATAAAATCTCTTGTTGTTTTTGTTCACTGCTTGAGAAATAGGAATCTTAAAATCATTCAATTGTTTTAGAAATTGCTGTTCATAGTGTAATTGAAACAACTGTTGGTTTTTATGTTTCCCAATAGCAAAATCAACACTTCCATCTTTTCTAAGCCGAAGCCCCAAAAAATGAACAGGGTTCTCTTTGTTAGAATATAGGATTTCGAATGTTCTATCACCATATCCATTAACTGAACATCGGCAGCTAGCAACATTCGTAAATTCTTTGTATGATTTATATCCTTCATATTTTTCGAATTTGTTTTGAAGTGCCCGAAAAAGATTCAAATCAGTATTACAGCGTACAGAAAAATATACTCCTGGACGAGCTAGAAAATCTGTAAGAAACGATTCTCCAAATTCACAATACCATGTTATGTTTCGTTCATTAAAAATAGCATTCATTGGAACATAAATTGAAAAATAATTATCCATCTCGTCATAAATGGATATCCAATTAGAAACATCAATCTGAGTTTTCCAATAATTATTTAAATCATTAGCTGGCAAAAACCAAAAAGAATCCCCCAATCTAACAGCATATGAAAAATCTTTACCAGGAATATTTTTTTCTTTGATGATATCTTTAATTTCGTCAAGATATTTTTCAATCATTCCTATTTTCTCCATCGTTTACCAATAGTGATTCTGAGTTCTTCCAAATCTTTTTCAGCAGAATCCAAATCAAGAAACGAACTATTATAATCCTGATGATAAAACTGAGTTCTTAATTTCGAAGTCAGAATTTGTAAAACATCATGCCTTATATAATCTGATTTAATCGTATTTTTAACATCCGATACATAAAACAATTTACAGATAATCTTCATTGAGAAATCTTTTTAAGCCGCGACTCGTTGGCGGTTGAGAATTGTCCAAGAAGAAATTTTCTTTTCGTTAATCCAGCAACCCAAAAAGTCAAATTGAACGGATACTTGTTTTCTCGAACAGGGTAATCGTAAAAATTAACAATTCCAAACATTTCTTCTTGAAGCTTCATTCGGACTTTCATTTCAACCCCATTTATTCATTCGTTTGGAAATCAACTCATTCAAAGCTGATATTTTAGTGATTTCTTTTTGATATTCAGGCCCAAGAATGTCATTAGAATAGTAGAATCTAAACCAAGAAAAGCTCGAAATATTAAACTGGATGATGGAATATCTGTTTTCCATCACCCATCCTTTTTGTTTGCTTGAATCAAGAATCCGAAAAATTACTTTCATATATTACTGAGGATAGTTATAAACCCTCAATTATTCAAGAATTTCATCAATCATTCCATATTCAAGAGCTTCCTGAGCAGACAACCAATGATCACGCTCAGTATCCTTCCGAACTTGCTCAATACTCTTACCAGTCTGGCGAGCAATGATCTGATTGATTTCTTCCTTCATCTTGTCAATCTCATCCGCTTCCTTGACCAGTTCAGAAGCCGTCCCAGGAAGATGGCCAGAAATCAAAGGCTGGTGAATCATGATGCGGGAATGCTTGGTGGCCTTCCGCTTACCCTTGGTCCCGCAGCACTGAATCAAAGCTCCCATAGATGCCGCATGTCCAGCAACAACTGTCACAATGTCGGACTGAATCAAATTCATCACATCAATGATTCCACCAAGACCCGAATCAATCACGCCTCCAGGAGAATTGACATAAATGGTAATGTCATCATGGTTCAAAGAGTCAAGATAAAGAAGCTTCTGAATAATTTCATTTGCCGACTTATCATCAACACTAGAGAAGAAAAAGATTGTGCGAGAATCAAGAAAATGATTGACAATCTTCTCGCTCATAGGAACTGGCTTGCTGTTGTCTTCACACATGGTTACGTCCTTTGAAATTGGTGGTTATCAGAATGTAGTAATTTGGAAGAAAGCTGTCAATGGTGAATATTTTCAAATTTCAAATCTATGTTTCAACCTATGATGAATAAGAACATTCAATTCTACATTTTCTTTTAAAGATTTGCTATCATCATTACGAAAATCTCTATAGTAAAACCTGTTTACAATCCCATCACAAAAGCACATGAAATAGATTTCGTTGCTTTTTGTAAATGGAAGACGCTTGACCTTTTCTGTAACTATTAGGCGGATTTTCATGGTTTGTAATCGTATTTCAATCTTTTATAAATCATTTTGTTTAGATTTTTATAACGATTGTAAACTTGCTCATTTGATGTTCCAAAATCTCTATAATAAAAAGATGGATAACCAAATAAAGTAAAAAAATAAATCATGTTTTTTGTTTCTTGTAATGGGACGTTATCAGTTAGCTTTAGAATTATTTTCATAGATGTAGAATTTTCTTTTTGAACCGTGGAGGAATAGTTGAATTAAAATAAATATCAATCATTTCTTTATCGAAGTTTTTATATATTGAATAACTGGAAGAAGATAAGTTTACAAAATTATTATATCTGAATAAAAGTTTTGCAACAGTGCTCATATATTTTTCTTCGGTAATGTCTATTCTTATTTTCATCAAGTTTCCAAAAGAAATTTATGTTTAAGTCTTCTTTGAATCTTTTTATTTAGAGTTCTATATTGTGTTAATTGGTCACGTTGATACTTCATAAAATTACAATAAATAAAACTCATATAATTAAGGTTTTCGTGAATCAATAGAAAACGTTTATTTGTTTCTTCAATATATGGGATTTGATGCTTGGTATATATTAATTGAATTTTCATATTTTAGTTATTTTGTTTCTTTTAGATTCGCTTCGCTCATTACAAAGAATAGTCATAATTATTTCTGACTCCCTCCCCCGAAAATTGGTTCATTACTCGTCATTTCTGATTTTTCATTCGTGGTTCCGCCAATCTTCCGTCTTTGTTGAATTCTGTTACTGTTTCACCAGTCATGAACAGTCGTCCAACCTGTTCCTTATAGGCATATCCAATTCCTATAACTTTTTAAGCCACACTCTTCTCATTCAGGGACTTGGTTTTGTTCTCCAAGTGATTAAACAAGCGTATCTTCTTAAGGACAGCGGCAATAAGGAATTCAACAAAAACTCCAGAGGGATTTGAACCCCTCCAGAGAATTATACCTTGGAAGAATGGAGTGGTAAATAATGAACGGGATTCAAAAATTCGAAATCCACTTTCCCATACGCTTATGTATTTTCATTTGTTTTACAATATCTTGTTTTTTGATTTTCATTTGTTGGCATTGTTCAGCCATTTCATCGGGTATGTTTACGTGACATTGTTTTGAATATTTGTTTTCATAATATAGTTCTGGAATTGCTAGCTTACAACAACCATCTTTACCAACAAGCAATTTGACTCTATTTGAATGTTTTGATTTTATGTAACAATCAACAATTCCAAATGGCGCAAGATTGAACGTTTGCTTGAAAATATAAGACTTGAGTTCTTCCGAATTATTACAACGAGTTATATTTCTATATTCTAACAACCTGTAGAAAAGTATATTAAAATTACCATCCGAGCTTCTGATGACATATTTACAATCTTCTTTAATAATATCAATAGGGATTTCGGGAATATGTTGGGAAATATAGCCCATGTTATAAAAGTCTATAAATAAGCTAGTTCGTTCGGATGTTTGTAATTCATAGATATATGTTGGAGGTTTTTCATATTTTAGTGTTTCAAGTTCATTAGTTTCTTTATTTCTTTGTATTCTATAAAATTCAAAATTATCATAATCCATAATACCAAAATATGTTGCTTTAATAAACTTGAAACTAGCATTTGTTTTTTGAATAAATTCGGCAAATGAATTTTCGATAATCATATGCATAGTTCTTCAATTTTAACTTTTACAATTTCGTATTTTCTCCAAGACGAAATCCCATTAGGAGTCAACGCGAAATCGAAAATTGTAGGTTCGTTCTGGAATTTTTCAATAGTAACGATAATTCCATCTTGCTTCAATCCGTACCACATAGCTCCTCCAAATCAGAGCAAACATCTTTATATTCCGCATACTTCTTATAAATGTCGTTCAACAGTTGTTCTTTTTGATTCTTTTTCCGGTTGATTGTGTAAAGTTCAATGTTTGAAATTATTTCTTCTGCCAAAAACTTATCATAAAGTTCTCGTTTACTATAACTAATTTTTGGTTTGAATGAAATTAAATCTGACAAAATATCATCAGATTGTTCAAATTCATCATAGAAGGTTTCAACTGTCAGAAAAGAAAATTTAGCAGACCCCGTAATAATACGAACTTGGCATTGTTTATCATTTGGATTCAAGATATTATAAGAAGCTGGTTCAGAAACATAAATTTGAACTGTTTTGAAGCTTTGGAAACCGTTTGTTGTAGTTTCCTTCTGACAGTTTGGGCATTTGACTGGATATGACCGAAGACTGAGCGATCTTTCAAAATGCCCGCAACTACGACAATGATAACGAATAGGGAGTTCTGAGATTTCCATATTATTCTGTTTCGAGAAGCCCTGAATGATTGAGCAATTGTTCCGCAAACTGTTCACTATACTTCAACCAAAATTCTTCAAGAGATATTTGGCTTGGATACGAATATTCATTAATTTGGTCGTTCTTAGAATATCCTGTTGCGAAAAACCCGCTGGAGAAAGACAACTCAGCAAGCCTTTTTGGAGTGAACTTAGACTTTGGTCCTCGGTTTTCTGGATTGACCATAATAGCAAACATAGTGGCTGTGCTTTTTATGACCATTTGACAAAACTCTGCTCGCTTGACTCCAGTTAATGTTTTTGGCATGAATCACTTCCTTTCAATCTTTCCTTCAATATGTTCTGTAATTTCAATAAGTTTAATCTTATGAAATGAATACTATAAATTCCTAGTTAAATTCGATGATGTCAACAATCTTACAAACAGAATCGTTGGAAAATTTAATCCAGCGGCGAGTTCCTTCATAAACAAGTTCGGCCTTATCTTTCTTAACATTTTCGTAACATCCATCAGTTCGAATGATGAATGATTTGAAACCATATTGATTGTCAGAAAGCTTGGAAACCTTGATGATTTTTGAACTGTCTGGGGAATTGAACAGTAACGATAGAGAAATTAGAAACATTGAAACCTCATAGTATTGAATGATGTAAATAAAATTAGAATTCATTCCTTAGCAATGGAAACAGAATTACGTCGCGGATTGATGCCTGATTTGTCATAAGCATTACAATTCTATCAACCCCCATTCCAACACCACCCATAGGAGGCATCCCATATTCCATTGCTCTAAGAAAATCTTCATCGAGAGGGTGTGTTTCATCTTCACCTCCTCGCCCCCGACGAACTTGTTCTTCAAGCAACTTTCTCTGAATACGCGGATCATTCAACTCAGAGTATGAATTACCAACTTCCATTCCAGCAATACTTGGTTCGAATCGTTCAACAAGAGACGAGTCATTGCGATGAACCTTACATAGAGGAGTTGAATCAATTGGGTGGTCCATAACAAACGTTGGATCGAACAAAGTTGGTTCTACAATCTTTTCAAACAGCGCCATCATTGCCCGCCCTCTTGAAAATTCTCCATCGAGCACACATGAATTATTCTTCATTGCATTTTGAACTTCATCATTAGACAAAGAATCAAAATTAATTCCGGCATTCTTCAATCCTGTCTTAATTGGCAATCTCGTCCAATCAGAGAAGAAATTGTTCAACTCTCTTCCTTGATAAACCATTGGAACATTACCGGCATTAATATCACATACCTTCTTGCTGTACTCGTCTTCAGTCATAGAAAACTTATTGATATTCTTTATCATTACCTTCTTCGCAACTCTTTGGCAAATTGTTGAAAGTGATTCAATCATAACATTGTAATCTGAATATGCTTGATAAAATTCAACTTGAGTGAATTCGGGATTGTGAGTTCTGTCAATTCCTTCGTTTCGGAAATCCTTCACAAACTCAAACACCCTGTCAAATCCGCCAGCAATAAGCCTTTTTAGATAAAGCTCGTTTGAAATTCGAAGATATAGTGGTATATCCAAAGCATTATGATGGGTTGTGAATGGACGAGCAGACGCGCCACCATAAACAGATTGAAGTGTCGGAGTTTCGACTTCCAAAAAATCTTGCTCAATCAAATATGAACGAATTTCTTGAATAATCATAGAACGAATTTTGAAGACATTTGCTACATCTGGGTTTACTGCCAAATCCGCATACCGTTGACGATAACGGGTTTCGACATTCTTGAACATAGATGATTGAATAATATTCTTATCAATCACATTTCCATGACCATCCTTAATTTCTTCAATCTTTGGGAATGGGAGCGGCTTAAGCGACTTAGAAAGCAGAACTACATTAGAAGCGTAAATAGAAAGTTCATTTGTCTTTGTTCTAAACATCTTACCCGTAATTCCAACATAATCTCCATTGTCAAGATTCTTAATCAATGTCCAAATGTTTTCAAGCCCGGAAAACTGAACATCATGCTTCATCTCCGCAGTCTTTCGGAGATATACTTGAATTCGCTCATGGTTTTCCTGAATATTAATAAAAATACTCTTTCCCATATCACGAATAGAAACAATCCTACCAGCGATAGAAACAAAATCGTTGGTAATCAATTCCTCTGATGTTTTGTTAAATGCTAGTTCCTTAATATTATTAATCTTGTGAGAAAAATTAAAACTGTAAGGGAACGCAGAATACCCAAAAGATTCGATGTTTTCCAGATGGGTGTTGCGAGTCATTTCCTGGTCAGTAATTTCATTTTCCATATTCAATTCCTCCGGTGTTCTTTCAATATAGTCAAACCAAGTCATCTGGTCAAGACGAACTTTTCCTCGAGACTATAGAAACAAAAACCGGGTTGAGAGCATTCCCAACCCGGATTATCAGTTACGACAAAATTCCTACATTTCGTCGGATTTCGTTGAACGTTTGTCGCCTCAGAATTTCACCATTCCTGAAGATAGGGGTCAGAAGGTTCTCCCTGTCTCCAAGCTCCTCCAGCCTAATTGTGTGGAATTCCGGGCCATCCTTGATTAGAGCAAGCCGACCCTTCTTGGACCTCTTTCCAGAATCAGTCTTCGGATCCTTGAAAACGTCGAACCATCCATTCATATTCTTTCCAGCGGAAGCTTTGAACGCGAAGCGATGAGTGTCCCGGTCACATTTTTGAAGAAGTGCGCCACCCGAACCAAAAACAAAGTTAGACGCTGCGAACTTATCAAATTCAACAACAGTCTTCAAAACTCTGTCGCAAGATTCGAGATTGATTCCGTCACCATAGATAATTCCATAATGAGGATTAAAAACCTTGTATCCAGAGTCATTAATTGTTCCGCCAATATTATTCCAAATAATCTCAGCAATCTCGTGGCACTTGATAGCAGGATCTCCAGAATCCGGACGAAGAACAATCTTGAGATTTCTCTTCTTAGCTTGTTCAAAAATTGCTGGAGATGTTAGGAAATTAGCTGCACGAACATCATCATACGAATCAATAACAAACGAACCGACTTGATTGTCTGGAAGGTCGTCAACAAATCTCTGAAGAATGTTAAGTTCTCCATCCGGTCCAAGTGTTACAGAAACTGAATGTTCACTGGCCTTTACACTAACACCAAGAGGAGTACCTTGATTTTCAAAACCATAATACTTCTTAGCGTAATGAATTCCATTGATTGTATCTGTTCCAATAGAGCAAAGAAGATTAGCAGAACCAGCACGACCAGCAGCTACATCATTTTCAACTCCACGATAGCCAAAATCATTCATGAAAACCGGGGAGATAGTTTCGCCACTCATCTCAGCATACTTCTTCCCAATCCTATAGTAATTAAGAGAAGTAGTAGCTACTGTAGTAGGATGCCACACATGCATAAGAATGGTTTCTGCCCAATTCGCAAGCCAAGCAAATCCATCAACAGTATTCTCAACAGACATGAGAATATTACTAACAGGAACAATAAACCCTTCTGGTATAGCGCAGATTTCGATTGGGAGCTTTCCGTCGAATTCATCAATGATTCGTTGCCATCCAGAGCGATTGAAATATTCTCGGGTTCCGAAAATTTCAAACATCTCATCATCAGCATCATCAATCATCCATTGCTCTACTCTAACTCCTTCAAAATGGTCCTGAATAATCATCTGTGCTCCATACCAAAGAACGTCGGGGGAATAGCCTCCACGCGCTTCAAGATATGCGTACTTTCGAACGACGCCTTCAGTTTCCATGAGATGATGACAGCACTTGTAAGCATCTGCCTTGAGAATAATATTTTCCTTCATTGTTTTGTCTCCTTTTGATGGTGAGGTTAAAAAATGCCCAGGAATCCTTTTGTCGAAAAACCATTCCAACAAAAGTAAATTATAAATGCTACTGAAAAGATTCCAATAGCAAATACGTTCAATCCAGTTACGATCACTGAAACAGAATTATAAAATCCTGTTGTATTCATAATTCCAGGGGTTGCGAAAGCATGAAATCCTAGATTCAATGAAACAGCAATATAAATTCCAAGAAGAAATAGGCGACCGTAAGTCTTCCGCAGGTTTTCAACTTCATTATCGATGTTCATTTTTGGGTTCCTTATTTGTAATGTTTTTGATGTAATTGACCAGCCAAGTAAACCATTTTGGAGTTTGGCATCCGTTCCAAAACCATAAAATTGTACTACCAATAATATAGCCACCTCCGACAATTGCTATAACAGCCATAACAAAAATTGAGCATATCCATCCAATAGTTCCGACAAAATCAAAAACAGAAACCCAAGTAACTACATTATTATGGGCTTCAGAAGTTTTAACAACATGCCACATACAATAAATCATGAACAAAGACATCATTATAATAAACCCTGCTCTTGTTATAATGATTCGTTTTTTCATAACTTCGGTATCAATATTCATAGCATCTCCATCTTTCCATATTTCTTAAGAAGCTCATACCGAGTTTTCCAATATTCGCATTCAGATTCTTTTGCTCTGAATTTTTCTTGTTCGGTCAGTTCAAAATTTGTAGATTCTGTCTGACTTGATTTTGACATTTTCATCACCCTCTTATTTCTGAACTACTGATATTCATATTAAATTCATGGAAATCAATGTTAAGGTTCGCATATGTTAGAGATTCTTTGCTTCCAATATTCCGGTCAAACACAGCGAGCTTGAAATCTGAGAACATTTTTTCCATGAACTTTGCTTCTCCTTGTCCGGCGTATTGAGACATTTCCTTGAAGCTCCATTCATGATTCTTATAACAATCGACCAGACGGCTAAGAGAATCAAGCCCGAGGCAAGAAATGATTTTGCTCTTGAAGAAAGTTCGTTCATACAGATAGTTCAAATTATCCCAATAAAATCCATTGTTCATAATTCCAACAATATAACCAGCGTCATTAATCTTCTTGATTCTTTCAGCCAGATTATTAGCGTCGACCGTTCCCTTTTGATACGTGTTAGAAGAAATTAGAAACAATGGCTTCGCGGCATACTTTTCCTTCGCAGTTTCAATCAGCTTAATATGTCCTTCGTGAATTGGGTTGAAGCTCCCCTTATATACGAGAATATCTGTCCCACGGTATTCATCTTCAAATCTGACGAAGTTCCCATCCTTGATTGTGATGAGATGTTCTTCGCAATTCTGAGAAATGGTTTCAAGGAACATGGACTTTGAGAACGAATCAACAGAATATTCAAGAACGTTGTCGATGAACAATCCTGGATACTCTTTGATTGAAGTCTTGAAAATGGTCGAATGAATTAGAGCAGTTCCAATTTTTCCAATGGTTTTGATGGAGAGTTCGCGGGAAAAATTGACTGGAAGTGAGATATGAAAGAAATAGAACTTCTCGGCAGACAGAATCGCAATCCAACCATGCTGAATGATTGGCGAATTGCTTAGGATTTGAAACGTATCCATTACAACATATTTGCACCGCGAATGATTTCCAAGGTTCCAGAAAATGTGAAGAAGAGCTTCCTTAGAAACAAGTCTTACATTTTCAGGAATGTTGTAATATTCTCTTGCGTTGTTGTAAGGGGAATGAACTTCGTAAACCGTCTTTGAAGCATTTGGTTCGTTGAAAAAGTTTGAAGCGATTGGAGTTCCAGCACCAATCTCGATGAACTTGATGAGGTTGTTGGAAGAGTTGATTTCTTGGATCATTCGTGTAAAGTCCTTTCAATCATAATATAGTCATTCATAGGCAAACTTCAAAAAATATTTCTGACAATTTTATAAATAGTTGTATGAAACTAAGTGATTGGGCTGAGAAGCAAGGAATATCATACATAACAGCATGGCGATGGTTTAAGTTTGGTAAATTACCAGTCAAAGCAACTAAAACACCATCAGGTTCTATCATAGTGGAAGAGTCAACAATCATTACATCCAAAGAAATTGTTGTCTATTGCCGGGTGTCAAATTTGTCAAGAAAAGAAGAGTTAAAGTATCAAGTAGAGCGTTGTATAAATTATGCTAATGCTAAAGGATTTTCTGTCTCAAAAATCTATAAAGAAGTAGCTTCCGGTATGAATGATAATAGAAAAGAATTGTGGAAAATGCTCGATTCTAAACCAGGAATCATCATAATTGAAAACAAAGACAGACTAACAAGATTCGGATATAATTATATTGAACGATTGATGAAAGATGCGGGATGTGTTATTGATTGTATGAATCCAAACAAAGATGATGAACAAGATTTGATAAAAGATTTAGTTTCAATCATTACAAGTTTCTGTTGTCGTTTGTATGGTCTTAGAAGAAGTAAGAACAAAGTAGAAAAAATAAAACAGGTATTAGATGATTCGCAGTGTTAAACTAAATCTAAAGCATACAAACTCAGGCAAGCTAAAGTTTATTGAATCTTTCGTAGATGAGTATAAAAGGTGTGCTGAAATTTATGTAGACTATTTTTGGAATAATAAGTTTCAGAACGATGGCTTAACTTTAGACATTCGGAATCAAATGTATGATTTCCCTAAATTTATATCAACGTCTGGAATTTCGGTTCAAACATTCTTGTCAGGCAGAGCTACAAAAGCGTGTTCAACTCAAGCATACGGAATTGTTAAATCAGTAATTAGAAAACGAGCAGAAGAAGAAAATCTATATGCGTGGAAAGTTACAAATAATATCAAAGATGAAAAACTTGAACAAATATTAAGCGAACTCCCAACAAAACCAATTATTAAAAATATGATGTGTGATTTAGATACGAATACAGTCTATATTGAGCAAAAGACGAATACTAATTTGTTTGACTATTGGCTTGATTTACATTCAATGATAAATACAAAACGCGGCAAAGTGGTCAAAATCCCGCTATATTCGCACAAGCAATTACAAAAATGGCTTGACCAAGGTAAATTGTTGAATGGCATCTCAATTAGCAAGAACTATGTTAGATTTAATGTAGACATTCCTACTCCAAAACCAACCCCAATTATTTCAAAATCTATCGCGATTGACCAAGGGATGACTTCTGTTATAACTACAAATGATGGTTTTAATTTCAGCGCATCCGATAGTGATTGGACTCGTGATTGGGACTTGAAGAAAATTATAGAATTATTGTGTCGTAAAAAGAAAGGTTCAAAAGCATTCAAACAAGCGGAAGATTTGAGAAAGAATTATATCAATTTCATAATAAACAAACTTAGAGAACATATTGTTAAGAATGATATAAATGAGGTAAAGTTAGAGAAGATTAGAAATATAAAGTATGGTAGAAAAACATCAAGATTGTTGTCTCATTGGAGCAATCCGTTAATTCGGGACTCTATTGAGAAGATGTGCGAGGAGATAGGCGTCCTATTGACTCAAGTATCTAATCCGTTCAACTCTCAAAGATGTAATAAGTGCGGATGGGTTCAGAAGAGTAACAGAAAACAGAAAGAGTTTTGTTGTAAGCATTGTAAACATACGGCGGATGCTGATGAAAATGCGGCTTGGAACATAAACGATAGAAGTGGGTTGCCGGACGTTCCATTCTGGTTGGTAAAATCTTGGCTAAACGTGAAAGGATTTTTCTGGAACGTTGATGGTTTTTACACAATTGATGGGGAGCATTTGAAAAATACAGTCCCCCATGACACTGAAAGATTCGACTAATTATCGGCCAACTGTCTCCTTAAGCAGTTCTAATGTAATGAAAATGGAACGAGGATTGAAGACCAACTTTCCCTCGAGCCATCATAGTCCAATCAGATAGCGGAAAACTCCGTAAAACTCACCACAGAAAATTACACACAAAAATAAAATTCCGAACCTGACCCAATTATTCTTAACTGAAAATATTCCATTCTGCTCAAAAAAATTAAAAGATAAATGACAAGAAACAAACAAGATAAGCATTTGTACGCATAAGAATTTAATCATTTCAAGTAACTCCTCTAATCTTATTGAACCATGAGCCAATCAACCAACCAAAACTAATTGATGAACTCAGACTAAACCAAATAGTAAACCAAGCAGGGCAATGATGAATAACAAAAACGTTGACCCAGCGATTCAGAAACCATGCTCCAACAGAGACGATTCCAAAAATCATCCAGGCCAACGTTTTCATCATCACTCCTTGGTCAAAACAACAGACTTGCCAACGAAGTCAATCTTGATCGAATCTCCATCATCAAACACCTTCATCAGATGGTCTTCGGCAAGCTTGTCTTCCACGACGTTCTGAATGTTCCGATTCAGTGGACGTGCTCCCATTGAAGGGTCGTAGGAAATCTCAGCAAGGTGGTTCACAATTCCAGCTTCAAACTTCACAGTGATGTTTCGTTCAGCAAGCCGCTTCCGAAGAGAACCAAGCTTGATTTCAACGATGTCCTTCAGCATTTCCTTGGAGATTGGCTTGAAGATGACAGTTTCGTCAAGGCGATTCAAGAATTCGGGATTGAACATTCGCTTAAGCTCAGAAGTAACATTGGTCTTCAGCTTTTCGTAAATATCCTGATTGTTTGAAACGAGTCCAAGAGCACCCTTGTTCAGTTCACGACTTCCAACATTCGAAGTCATGATGATTACGGTGTTCTTGAAATTCACCTTCCGTCCGAGAGAATCCGTCAACTGGCCTTCATCAAGAACCTGAAGAAGAATATTCCAAACATCTGGATGGGCCTTCTCAATCTCATCAAGAAGAACAACCGAATATGGCTTTTGGCGAACGGCTTCAGTCAGCTTTCCACCTTCTTCATATCCGACATATCCCGGAGGAGCACCAACAAGGCGAGACACGTTGAACTTCTCCATGTATTCACTCATGTCAATACGAATCAGATTTTCCTCAGTGTTGAAAACCAATTCCGAGATGGCCTTTGCTAGTTCAGTCTTGCCAACTCCAGTAGGACCACAGAACATGAAAGAACCAATTGGCTTCTTGTTGGAATGGAACCCTGCTCGATTGCGACGAATTGCCTTGGACACGACACGAATCGCATCTTCCTGACCAATCACCCGAGTCTTGAAATTCGTCTCAAGAGTCATCAACTTCTGAGCCTCATCCTCGGAAGACTTGGTGACAGGGATGTTTGTCATCGCTTGAATCGTCTCAGCAATGGTGTCAATGTTGATTTCCAGCCGAGCCATGGTCTTGAACGATTCACGAATTTCAGCAACGCGCTTTTCAATTCGTTCCTGTTCATCCCGATGCTTAGCGGCTTCTTCAAACTGCTGATTCGCGACAGCACGTTCCTTCAAATCAATTTCTTCCTTCAGAGTTTCTTCAAGTTCAACAAGCTCGTCGGAAATGAGAGAATTGATTCGAGTCCTTGCGCCAGCTTCATCAATCACATCAATCGCCTTGTCCGGAAGGAATCTAGAAGTGATGTAACGTTCTGAAAGCTTGACAGCAGAAACAATCGCATCTTCAGTATAATGGACGTTGTGATGTTCTTCGTAATACTTCACAATACCATTAATGATTTGGATTGTTTCATCTTCAGAGGGAGGATAAACATTGATGCTCTGGAAACGACGTTCAAGTGCTCCATCCTTCTCAATGGTCTTCTTGTATTCGTTGAACGTGGTGGAACCAATACACTGAAATTCGCCACGAGAAAGTCCAGGCTTGAAAATGTTCGCAGCATCCATAGAACCTTCAGAAGAATCACCAGCACCAACAAGCATGTGAATCTCGTCGATGAAAAGAATGACATCCTGATTCTTGCGAAGTTCAGTCATCATTGCTTGCATCCGCTCTTCAAACTGGCCACGAAACTTGGTTCCAGCAACAAGAGCAGAAACATCAAGAGACATAAGACGCTTTCCAAACAAAGTGTACGGAACCTTCTTGTTCACAATCGCAAGAGCAAGTCCTTCAACAATCGCGGTCTTTCCAACTCCCGGTTCTCCAAGCAGCACAGGATTGTTCTTCTTCCGGCGAGCAAGAATCTGAATCGTCCGCTTGATTTCTTCCTTGCGGCCAATCACAGGGTCAATCTTACCACTCTTCGCAAGGTCAGTCAAATCACGGCAGAAGTGATCAAGGAACGGCGTCTTGCTCTTCTTCTTGATTTCCCCGGTTTCAACCTTTTCCTTGATTTCGGAAACTGGCTTGTCAGACTGAATTCCGTTCTGAATCAATTCCTTCGTCGTCTCATAAGAAGCTCCAGCAGAAGTCAGATGCGTGAAAGACAAAGATTCTGTATCAGAGAACAGAGCGAGAAGAATGTGCTCAGTTCCAGTATACTTAGAACCAATCGCAATAGCTTCAGCAACCGCCTGCTCAAGAACCCGCTTTGCCCTCGGAGTCAATGGAATTTGAGCGGAGGCATACGCTGTTCCAGAACCAGAAACAGACTTGGCAATATTAGCCTTCAGTTCATCAATATCAACTCCCTGAGCCAAAAGAGCCTGAATAGCAGTTCCATTTCCTTCAGCAATCAGACCAAGAAGAAGATGCTCGGTTCCAATATAATCATTCTCCAATTCCTTTGCCTGAGAACGAGCGTGAACCAGAATCTTCTTTGCGCGGTCGGTCAAAGGTGCCTTATCATTAGCCATTTGTAATCTCTCTTTCTGATGGGTGTAATAAACCAGAAGCTACTGATTTAATTTAATACTTGGAAGAATTGATGTCAACCAAATTGTTTCAAAATTTGCTTGGAATGATAAATAATTCTAACTGGAGGTGCGAAATGTTTTCAAAGTTTTTCTCTTTCGTGGCAGGATTTCTTCAAGCCCCAAGCGGAGATTCTTCATCAAAAAGACTTGCGATGCTTTCAACAGTCTATGCTGGATTGCTCGTGTTTTGTCTGAGTTTCTGGTTTCAAAAAGAAATTCCATCAACAGCTATGACATTGATAACAACATTGATAACTGCGACATCATTGACTTATACCATCACACGTTGGAAAGAGAGCGGGAAAGTCGATTCCGTCGAGAAGCAATCAAATTCTCAAGATGGGTGATTTTCTCTCCACCCATTTTCATAGCAATACATCTGGATATAACCAAACACCAAATAAAGAAACTGATATTCTTCCGGTACAAACAAAACAAGCACGGGAAATATTAGTACCCCAACAAATATGATACTATTTCCAATGATGTTATTATCAGTAAGGTTCGCTATAATTTTAATCAGTTCCAAATAAACAAAAAACGGAACCCCGACAATCTTATATAGTTTTTTCATAACTCCTCCACCGATTCAAATATAGTCATTCAAATCTTCCAAGTCAAACATAACTTTTCCTCGGACGGTTCAGATGGCGGTATTGCCCATTCAATTCAACAGTTTTTACAATTCCATCTTCTACAATAAAATCAAAATTACCAGCCCGGAAGACCTTAGTGTCGACATAATTTGTAAATCGTGAATTATATGTGGTTGTTTTTTCATTCAACTCAAACAATTTAGCTCGGTTGAACAAAGACGCGAGATTGTAATCAAAATAATACCCGATGAATTCATGATAAACTGATTCAAATTCTTCAAGCTCGTCTCTGGAGCATGTTAGCCTGAGTTCATTCATCAAGAATTCTGTTCGGCTTAGAAACCTTTCGCGGGCATGGTTCGAAATGGTGATCGGAATAACAGATGTTGCTGTTCCATATCTTGCTTCAACCTTTTTAGTTGTTAGAGCTTTCTTCAAATGTTTCATTGGCCTCATGATATCCTCCAATGCCGCAATATTGCGCTGTTATTATTGTAATGAAAAATAAATGGTGAATGAAATCAAAAGAAAATGTTCTCAATATTTCCAAAGTTTATTATATCGTTTCATTATTTTTCTTTCTCTATCATATTCAATTCGTTTTGGATTGTTAGTATTTGGCTTCAATACTCCTCTATAATCATTAAACAACGAAGCAATCGGACTTCCATTAGAATCTCTGAATCTAAACACGATGTATTCTGCATATGTTTCGTCTTCAATTAACAACCTTATTTTCATTTCATCCCCAAAGTTTATTATATCGTTTCATTATTTTTCGTTCAATGTCATATCGTCTATCATCTTTATCATTAACGTTTTGAATCATTTTATCACAATATTGGCAAAGTAATGTAACATAATATCCATCAATATTATTAAACCTAATTGCTATGTATTCATATTCAATAACATCTTGAATTCTAACTTTGATTTTCATAGTTATTCCAAATGAAATATTACCTGAATTCGAAATATCAAATTCAAAAATTGGAAATAATAAACCATCTACTTGAACTAAATTCCAAATAGCATGGCTTGGAGTGATGAAGGTAGTTGGCTTAATCCTTCATGTTGGTTCCTCCTATGGTCTGGTGTTGGTGAAGTGTCTGATTGTTTGACATTTCTTGTCTGTTTTGGCTGAGTGATGGAAACCTAGTTGGCGCTCCATAACTCCGGCATGGCAACAGTTATTGGTAATATCGCTCTTTTCCAGTCACAAAGCAAGACGAACTTTTCCTCGAGTTTAGGAGGCGAAAGTGGCAAAAGAAAGGCCGACAGATGCCAGCCTTAAGAATCTGTTAAATATTCTTGTTATTCCTCCACCTTGATGAAAACAAATCTTAGTTCATCGCCAATCATTTGAAAATTATAAATCTCCCAATCAAGAAACTCAGGAAATTGAATAAAACTTGCTTGACACCCATCTCGTTTCAACATGATGGTCGGGCAATTTCCATCAATTCCAACATCGAGAATTTTGACATTATAGCATTTCATCTCAACATTAACCAAAACTGTCATCTTATCTTTTCTATAAATGACAGCTTGCTTATGATTGATGTCGCCTCTTGTCTTAATTTCTGTTTTATCGAATCGCATGAACTTTCAAACTTTCTTGGAAGACTGATTCTGGATAAAGGAACCCAAATCTTCCAGAATAAATACCACGTCGGATTGATTCTTTGCTGAAATTTTCGTGATTCTCATATTCAGTAAACGCGATAATTTCGTAGTTTGTTGTTTCGGATTCAGTTTCAAGTCTCGAAGCCGGAATGAACCAAATGTCTTCATGCTTCTTGATATGGTTTTTGAAACTTCTGAGAATGGAATCATAATAAGAAACCGAGCAATCAATCTGAAAAACAAAGAACGTAATTGTTTGCTTTCCGTTCTTAATTATTCGTTTGAAGTCTTTCTCAGTATATTCAAGATTCGGAGTAAATTCTTCATCGTTCTCATTGAAAAAGATGGTGCTTGGAGAATGAAGAATAGAAACAACTTCATCAAACCCCCGATTCGAACAAAGAACGATAGTGTTGTTTGTCAAATCTTGGAAATATGAATCTTCCGAATCTCTGATAGCAATATGTTTAATCATTATTTCCTCCATGACTACAATCTACCAGTTCAATCATTCGTAGTCGAATTTTTCAATGGACCACTACAGACTTCTGGTTTCATCGACGAGCACTGTTTCAAAAGAAACTGTAACCTCTCATCTCCACCAGCGTTACTCACCCCGGAACTCGGGGCAGATGGGTCTAGAAGACCCAATATATACATACCAAAATACTTCAAATTC
>Ga0209099_1000791_pt1 | contig 35738 bp, 30 predicted proteins | sample AD_JPNHW2_MetaG_FD_184430 | JGI IMG/M metagenome (GOLD analysis project Ga0209099, IMG submission 184430) | Active sludge microbial communities of municipal wastewater-treating anaerobic digesters from Japan - AD_JPNHW2_MetaG (SPAdes) (version 2) | ecosystem: Engineered > Bioreactor > Anaerobic...
GCGCCTTCGACGAGCTCTTCCTCATGTCGATAGCCACGATAGGCGCCTTCGCCATCGGGCAGTACCCCGAGGCCGTGGGCGTCATGGTCTTCTACAAGATCGGCGAGGCCCTCCAGGAGGCCGCCGCCGCGCGGAGCCGCGCCTCGGTTCGCGGCCTCCTCGACCTCCGTCCCGACACGGCCCGCCTGCGCCGCGGCGCGGACTGGGTCATCGCCCCTGCCGAGGAGGCAGCCGAGGGCGACCTCTTCCTCGCCCTGCCCGGGGAGCGCGTCCCCCTCGACGGCCTCGTCGTTTCCGGCGAGGCCCTCGTGGACAGCCAGGCCCTCACGGGCGAGCCCCGGCCCCGCCGCGCGGCGCCCGGCCTCGAGATCCTCGCCGCTTCGCTTGTCCTCGACGGCCCCATCGAGGCCCGCGCCCTGCGGCCGGCTGGAGAATCCTCGGCTGCGCGCATGGCCAGCCTCGTCGAGGACGCGGCCCACGCCAAGGCCAGGACCGAACGCTTCATCACGCGCTTCGCCAAGGTCTACACGCCCATCGTCGTGGGCCTCGCCGCCCTCCTCGCCTTCGTCCCGCCCCTCCTCGGAGCGGGCAGCCTCGCCGAGTGGGCCTACCGCGCCCTCGTCCTCCTCGTCATCTCCTGCCCCTGCGCCCTCGTCATCAGCGTGCCCCTCGGCTACTTCGGCGGCATAGGCGGCGCGGCGCGGCGCGGCATCCTCGTGAAGGGCGGCACCGTCCTCGACAGCCTCGCGAAAGCCCGCACCGTCGTCTTCGACAAGACCGGCACCCTCACGAAGGGCGTCTTCGAGGTGCGCGCCGTCGAGGCCGCTCCCGGCTTCACCGAGGCCGAGATCCTCGAACTCGCGGCCGCCGCGGAGTCACGCTCGCGTCATCCCATCGCCGCCTCGATCCGCCGGGCCGCCGCAGGCCGCGGCCTCTCCGACGGCACCGAGGACGAAGCCTCGGAAGTGCGGGAGATCGCCGGCCGCGGCATCCTCGCCACCGTAGGAGGGCGCAGGGTCCTCGCGGGCAACGCCGGCCTCCTCGAGGCCGAGGGCGTGGACATGGCCGGTGACGCCGGCCGCGCGGCCCGCGGCTCCACGGTCGTCCACGTCGCGAGCGACGGGAAGTTCGCGGGCAGGATCTACATCGGCGACGAGGCCAAGGAAGATTCGGCGTCGGCCATCGCGGCCCTCTCGGCCCTCGGCGTCGAACGGAGCGTGGTCCTTACGGGCGACTCGGAGGAGGCGGCCCTCCCCCTCGCCGCGAGCCTCGGCATCGGGGAAGTCCATGCGGGACTCCTCCCCGAGGACAAGCTCCGGATCCTGGGCGAGGTCATGGAGGAGACAAGGCAGGCAGGCGGCACGACCCTCTTCGTCGGCGACGGCATCAACGACGCGCCGGTCATCGCGGGCGCCGACGTGGGCATCGCGATGGGAGCGGGCGCGGATGTGGCCGTGGAATGCGCCGACGTGGTCCTCATGACCGACGAGCCCTCGCGCATCGCCGAGGCCCTCTCCCGTGCGCGCCGCACGAGGCTCATCGTGCGCGAGAACATCGTGGGGAGCCTCGCCATCAAGGCCGCCTTCCTCGTCCTCGGCGCCCTCGGCGTGGCGGTCATGTGGGAGGCCGTGATAGCCGATGTCGGCGTCGCCCTCCTCGCCACCCTCAACGCGACGCGCGCCATGGGCGGGAAGGCCTCCTAGCGACTCCTGGCGCGCCCAGGGAATTCTAGCCCACGAAGCGGTGCAGGGCTTCGATGGTGAGTGGCTTCTGGATGAAGCCGTCGAAGCCCGCCTCCGCTATCGCCGGATCGTCGTCATGGCCCGAGAGGGCCACGAGGCGCGAGGGCAGCCCCTCGGCCTTGAGGAGGCGAGCCGCCGCGAGGCCGTCGAGGCCGGGCATGCCGATGTCGAGGAAGAGGAGGTCGTAGGGGCTGCCCGACGCGGCGGCGGCCCTCGCCCTCGCCACGGCCTCGTCGCCGTCGCGGGCCTCGTCGCATGCCGTCCCGAGCCTCGCGAGGAGGCGCCGGACGATCTCGCGGTTGTTGGCGTCGTCGTCCGCCACGAGGGCCCTCATGCCTGGCCCCGATCCTTGCGGTCGCCGGAGCGCCGCCCCAAGGCGCGCAGGGCCGCCGCGTCCGAGGCTGTCTTCCATGATTCCGCATAACGTGCGATGCGCGACTCCAGAACGGCGCTCTCCTCCCAGGAGAAGGCCAGGGCCAGGCGGCGGAGGGCCGCGGAGGCGGACTCGGCCCCGAAGGCGTCGAACCTGCCCGCGAGGGCCTGGGCCTGGGTCCTGAAGGCCTCCGCGTCTCCCGGCCTCACCTCCCGCGCAAGTTCGGCAAAGAGGGCCGGCATCTCGTCGCGCGCCTTGGCCAGGGAAGCTTCCGAGCCCTGCCTCGGCATGAACCAGCCGGCCTCGGTCTTGTCGACTGCCTTGTCGAGGGCCTGGGACAGGAGCTTCATGTCGAAGGGCTTCGAGAAGATCGCAGAGAAGCCCGAACCCGCGGACACCACGTCCTGGGGGTCGAAGGCCGTGAGGGCGAAAAGGGGTATGGAGGGATCGTAGCGGCCGCCGGCATAGGCGCGCATGCGCTTCTCGAGCTCGATGCCGCTCATGCCTGGCATCTGGATGTCGAGAATGGCGGCGTCGGGCGGCCTCTCCTCGGCCAGGGTCAGGGCCTCGGCTCCGCTCGCGGCGCTGTCGACATAATGGCCCGCGTTCCCGAGGATGGTGCCCATGTACTCGAGGTTGACCTCGTTGTCGTCCACGACGAGGAGGCGGTAGGACCTCGCGCCCTTCCCCTCCCGCTCCGTGGTGGCCGATCCCGAAGGCTCGCCCATCGGCACGAGTATGGTGAAGACCGAGCCGCGGCCGGGCTCGCTCTGGAGCCTGACCTCGCCGCCGAGGGCCCGGACTATGCTGCGCGCGAGGGAGAGGCCTATGCCGGCCCCGCCCGTCTTGCTGTAGGGCGACTGGAGCTGCACGAAGGGGCCGAAGATCCGCCCCTGGTCCTCGGGCGCGATGCCGATGCCCGTGTCGCTCACCCTGATGAGGAGGTGGGGCACGTTGCCGCCGCGCCGCTCGACCAGCGCTTCGAGGCGCACCGCCCCCGACTGTGTGAAGCTCACGGCGTTGTCGACTATCGCGCCGAGGGCCCTCCCGAGCCGGTCGGGGTCGCTGTAGATCGATTCGTCGGGAACGACCCCCACCTCGAAGGAGAGGCCCTTGGCCTCGGCCTCCGCCCGGTAGGGCTCGAGGGTCCTGTCGAAGAAAGAGCGCAGCGGGAAGGAGAATTTCCTGAGCGAGTTGGAGCCCGTCTCGAAACGGACGAAATCGAGGAGGTCGCCGAGGAGGGAGAGGAGGTCCTGGGCGTTCGCGATGATCGAACGAGCCCGGCGCTCGGGCTCGGGCGAGCCCATCTCGATGAGGCGGGCCGCCGCGAGTATGGAGGCGACCGGACTCTTGAGCTCGTGTCCCATGGAGGCGAGGAAGTCGCTCTTGGCGCGGTTGGCCCGCTCGGCCTCGTCCTTGGCGAGTCGGAGAAGCTCCTCCATCGCGCGACGCTGGCTCACGTCTTCGCAGATCACGCTCGTGTGGGTGACGTCGCCCGAGGGCGAACGCACCGGCGAGGCATGGAAGGCGACATAGACGCCGCCCCCAGCGCTTCCCTTGAGGAGGACCTCCTCGCGGACCTCGAAGCCCGACTCCACGAGGGAGCGCATCTCCCTCGCCTTCGCCTCCTCGATGTCGAAGAGTCCGAAGAGGTCGCGGCCGATGAGGTTCTGCGGCCCCGAGCCCGAGATGCGCAGGAAGGCAGGATTGACGTACTCGATGGCGAGGGAGCCGTCCGCGACGAGGACGCCCGCCGAGAGCTGGTCCACCGCCTGGTAGAGCTTGCGGAGCATGTCCTCGGACTTGCGGCGGAGCGTGATGTCGCGGATGACGCCCACCGAGCCGACGAAGACCTCTTCGCCCTGGTTCCTCGCCTTGGCGTACTCGCCTACGGCCGTCACCTCGCCATAGCTGATGATCGAGGCGATGACGTCCTCGTCGGCCATGGCGAGGGCCGCCGCCGAGCCCTTCTTGCGCTTGAGCCTGAGCTCGAGGTTCTCAGTCCTCCGCTCGAAGCTCCTGCGCTCGTTGAAGAGCTTGGGGCTGAGCGCGGGCCCCGTCCTGCTGCCGTAGAAGGAACCGAGGATCTCCTCGCGGTCCGCGGCCCGCGCGTCGCCGTCATGGAGGAGGACCGAGAAGTGCTGACCGACGAGGTCGGCGGGCTCGTAGCCGAGGAGACGGACCGAATTGTTGATGAAGGAGATGCGGCCCGACTCGTCGAGCTCGTATACGATGTCGGGCAACGCGTGCACGAGGTCCTCGTAGCGCTGCTCGAGGAGGCCGAAGGCCGAGGAAAGGCGGCGCCGGAGCGAGCCGAGGGCGTGGAAATAGTTCGCCGCCCGGGTCTCCCAGCCCTTGCCGTCGCGGAGGATGTAGTCGAAGGCCCCGGAGGAAAGGGCGTTGGCCGCCCCGCCTTCGAGGGAGGGATCGATGAGGAGGACGATGAGGTAGGACCGGGGAGGCCTCGGGAGGGAGTTCGAGACCGCCGGCCACAGGGCCCCGTCCACGAGGATGAAGTCTATGCCGCCCGCCCGTATCGCCTCCGCCAGATCCTTCCCGGGGGGGAGGAGGGAGGACTCGAGTCCGACTGCGGTAAAAGCCTGGCGCAGGGGTTCGAAGGCAGCGCTATCTGAAAGGTCTACGAGGATAGAGGGCGATTCTAAAATGGTATCCATACCATCCAGTTTGGCAGGAATCGCGGGAAAATCAAGCGGGGCGGGCCTTGCGCGGGACTGCGGGGCCGAAATGGAGCCGGGACGCAGGTCTCGACTCGGGCGGCCCAAAAGGAAAGGGCCGCCCTGCGGGCGGCCCTCGTTGTCAGTTCCTGATCGCGCCAACCCGTGACGGCGGCCAGAGGATGAAGCTCGCCTTCCCCTCGATGAACTTCCGGTCGAGGGCGAAAGGCGCGAGAAGGGACCGGTAGCGGATCGAGCTTGGGTCAGCGGCGTCGAGGGCGCGGTCGACCATCCTCTCCTGGAAACGGAAATCCAGGGAATTGTAACGGTTGTCGCCCATGGCGAAGTATTCGGTGGGGCCGAGATAGGCGTCTCCCGCAGGGAAGACGGGGAAGTTGCGCGCATCGTAGTAGCCCAGGTAGGTCCTGAGCTCGAGGGAATCGTCGGTGAGGGTGGCCAGCTTCGCGTCCGCGCCGATGGCCGCGAAATCGGCGCCCGAGGCGAGGAGCTCCAGGTCCCGCGCGACACGTTCGAGGAGGTTGACCTTGATGAGGAGGTCGAGGTTGCGCGTGCCCCGCTCGTAGGGGTCGGACGCGGGGATGACGGCCGCCGCCGCTCCGTCGAGGGCATAGGTCGCGAGGGCGGAGGCCGCCACATGGGAGCGGATCGCGGCCAGGGCGAGGGAAAGATCCACACCGTCGGCGCCGAGGCCGGCGACGTAGGCAGCTCCGCTCGAAGCTGTTCCGCTCACCGCCTCGTCCCGGAGATCGGTGATGCTCATCGTCGTGACGGGCTCGTGGGCGCCGCGGAGGGAAGCCGCCAGGGAGACGATTTTCGGGGAGAGGGCGCGGAGCTCGGCGCCGAGGGCCACGGGGTCAGCGCCGTTCTTCTTGTCGTCCCAGGCGGTGAGGACGGCGCGTCCTCGCTCGTCTATGGGCAGGGTGCGTATCTTCGCCCTGCGCGCGGCGTCTTCCTTCCAGAGGTCGGTGCGCGCCCATTTCCGGTCATCCTCGACCGCATGGAAATCGCCATCGGCCCTGGTCTTCGCGTACAGGACATCGTCGACCATCATGAGCTTCTCGCCGGGCACGCCGACCACGCGCTTCACGAGGGGATCGTTCTTCTGCGAACCATCGGGGAGGCGGTCGATGTTCACGGCCGTGAAGGTCAGCATGTACACGAACTGCGAAAGCTGCTTCTTCACGTTCACTTCATGGTTTTCCGGATAGCGCGGGTTGGAGATCGTGACGATATCCCCGCGCTTGATCTTCGAGATGAAGGGCAGGCGCCACTCCGTCAGGGGAAGACGCGGCCCCATGGTCAGCTTGGTGGTGAAGGGCCTGTCGTTGATGAAGAAGCCCGGCACCATCGATTCGGAGGGGATCACGTAGAGCTGGAAGACGAAGATGTTGATCAGGATGACGGCTATCGCGGCGAAGGCGATGGCGTCCACCCAGTCGAGGAGGCCGCGCAGGAAACCCGGCTTCTGGCGGGCGATCCTGTTCTGGCGCCTGAGCTTCCGGTCGTGGATCTCCTCCTCGGAGATGAGGCCGAAGGCAGCCTGCACGGAAGGCCTGCCGGCCAGGACGAAGGCGACGAGGCCCGAGGCGAGGCAGAGGAGGGAAAGGACGTAGAGGAAAACCGTCCGGCCCTCCCCGATGAGGCCGTCGTTGCGCCATGCCACCCGCGGCAGGGCCTGGAAGACGTAGGCGAACACGAGGGAATATCCCGTGAACTTCTTCCAGGCCGGCAGGAGGCGCGCTTTGTCCTTGCGGTAGATCGCGTCCATGAAGGCCAGCTCCGAAGCCACCAGGATGAGGGTGAAGAGGCCGCAAATGAGATAGCTCCAGCCGAACTCCGGGCAGCCCTGGAGGGCGAAGGAAAGAACCATGATGCCCAGCCAGACGAGGGAGGGGATCAATGGACGCTTCGAGGCCGGGCCGGGAAGCGGTGAGGCCTGTTCCGGAAGGGCGGTGGACGAAGAGGCCGCGCTCTTGCCTGTACTGCCGGGAAGGGCCTTGCCCTTCCCCTTGTTTTTGTTCGAGCTCATCGAAGGCGAGTATCGGAGAGGACACTCGCCCTCGTCAAGCACCGACGGAGGCGCGCGGGAAGCGGGACACGATGGATGAACATTATCGAACCTTTTCATGGACGGCACAGGGCGGGGCCTGGCAAGGGAAAAGGCATCCGGCGCTTCGCGCGGATGTCTTTTCCCTTGCCACCCGCCGCCCTACGGCGTCATGAAATGGTGTGACTGGGTTCAACTCTCGTTTGCCGTTCCCGCGCGCGGCCGCCTCCAGCGACGGGGGGGCCGCGGATGAGGCCGCATATCAGAAAAGGCGTCTCGCGCTGCGCGCTGACGCCTTTTCCGGTGCCACCGTCCGTACGGCCGGCGGCGGCTCAGGCCGGGTCGTCGGACATCGGAGCGCCCACGGAATAGGTCTTCCCCTCGCGGGCCATCTCGACCTCCACGCCCGTCTTCCCGGCCACCTTGCCCTGGTAGAAAAGCTCGAGCTCCTGGAGCTCGGCGTCGGTGCGGTTCGGGTCGTGGTGGAAGAGGAGGAGCTTCTCGACGCCGCAGCGATGTGCGGCATTGATCGCGAATTCGTAGGAGGAGTGGCCGAAGCCCTTCTTGCCGGAATGGTACTCCTTGGCGGTGTACTGGCTGTCGTGGACGAGGAGGTCGGCGCCCCGGTAGAAATGCAGGAGCTTCTCGTTCTCCTCGCGGGCGGCCTCCTCGCCCTCGCGGGCGGCCTCGGCGTCGTAGCTCGGGTCCTCGGGGTCGGTCGGGAAGAGGTTGCGGAAGGGCTCGTTGTCGTAGGCGGTGACGAGGGTGCGGCCCTCGTATTCGAAGCGGTAGCCGAGGCAGAGGACGGGGTGGTTCAGGTACTTGGTCTGGACGCGGAGGCCCTCGCCCAGGTCGATCGTCGTTTCCTTGATCTGCTCGTACTCGATCTTCGCCGAGAGCTCGTCCTGGCGCACGGGCCAGTACTTGTAGGAGAGCTGCGAGCCGATGATCTGCTCGAGGGACTCGTCCTCGTAGGTGATGGGGCCGTGGAGCCTGAGCTTCGTGCCGGGCACGTAGATGGGCGTGAACATGGGGAAGCCCATGATGTGGTCCCAGTGCGTGTGCGTGATGAAGATGTCCGCGTCGATAGGCCCGCGCTTGATGTCCTCGCGCATGAGCTTGTCGCCGAGGCCCCGGATGCCGGAGCCCGCGTCCACGATGACGAGCTTCTTCCCCGCGCGTATCTCGAGACAGGAGGTGTTGCCCCCGAAGAGGACGGTGTCCGCGCCGGGGGTGGGCATGGAGCCGCGCGAGCCCCAGATGGTCATGCTGAACACGGATATCCTCCTGTACTGTCCGTCGGGAAGTCCCGGCCTACTGGCCGAGCTTCAGGAAGACCTTGGCCTTCTCGATCTCGGCGTTGACCGGCTCGTCGAGGTCCTCGAGCATGGCCTTGTCCATGTCGAGGAGGCCGTAGACCTCGGCGCCGGGCTTGTCCGGATAGAGGTTGCCTGAGAAGCCGATCTCCTCGCGGTTCGCGAAGTAGTCGGCGATCGCGACCGTCCTCAAGACGTCGCCATGCTCGCCGCGGTAGCTCTCGTGGGTGTGGTGGAAACCTATGGCGTCGCCTATCGCGCCCGAGAGGCGCCAGCTCTCGGCGACCGCGAGGCCCGCCTCGCAATGGTCGAGGTCGAGGGCGCGCTTCTCCGCGAGGAAGAGCGGTATGCGCTCGCGGTCCGCGAGGGACATGGTCCGCACGTAGTCCTCGGCGAGGGCGTTGTTGAGGGGGATCTTCCCGATGTCGTGGAGGAGGCCGGCGGCGAAGTATTCCTCGAGGAGGCTCGGATCGACGCCCCGGCGCTTGGCGATGAGTTTGGACGTGACGCCGACGCAGAGCGAGTGCCGCCAGAAGCCGTCGGGATTGAGGGCCCTGAAGGCGCCCTTGTCCACGAGCCTGTCCATGACCGCGGTCGAGAGGGCCAGGTTCTTCACGGTGTTGACGCCGAGCATGATGATGGCCCGGGCCAGGCTCGTGACCTGGGTGCCGAGGCCGTAGTAGGCGGAGTTGATGAGCTTGAGGACCCGTCCCATGAGGACGGGATCGAGCTTGATGACGTTGTCGAGGTCGATGGGGCTCGTCCTCGGATTGTTGCAGACCTCGAGCACCTTGGAAACCGTGATGGGGAGGCTCGGCATGCGCGTGATGTAGTCGCGGACTATCTTCTTGTTGTCATTTCCGGCCATCGGCCTTCTCCCGTCTGATGATGTCAATGAGCCTTGCGAGCTTGGGCGAAACCTGCATGCCGGCTATCTCGATGGGTTTTCCGTCGGGCCCGATGCGCACGGGCGCGGCCTCGGGGGGTATCTTCTCCGGGATGTCGTCCATGGTCGGGGGCGGGGTCCTGCGATCGTTGGCCTCGTCGCGCCTGTCCCGGCCCGAGCGCCTCTCTTCGTGCATGCGGCGCTCGTGGTTCCCGCGGCGGTCCGAGGATGTCCTGCGGTCCGTACCCGTCCTCCTGCCCTCGGGCGATCGGCGGGGATCGTAGGGACGCTTCTGCTGGGCCTTTCCGAGGAGACCCAGCGGGGCCTTGGCCGGGGATTCTTCCGCTTCCTTGAGCGAGGATATGAGGGAGTCTATCTTCTCCCTGAGCCCGCTCTCCTCGAACTCGTCCTGCTTCTCGGCGGGAAGCTCCGAGGAAAGGCCCTTGAGGTACTCGAAGAGCTTCGCGGCCTTCTCGCCGAGGAGCTCGCCCTCATCCGGCCGTCCGCCCGGGGCCGTAGCCTCGGATGCCTCTCCGGACGGGGTAGCGGCTTCGCCGGGGGCTCCGGGAGCCGCAGTTCCCGAACCGGGAGGTACATTCCCCTCGCCAGCCTCGGGCAGGCCGATCTCGGGGAGGGTCTCCATGCCGATCTCGGGTTCCGCGGCCGCGATGGCAGCCGCGCCTTCCTCGTCACGGGCATAGATGTCCTCGTCGCCCTCTTCCATGAGGATGGCAGCCTCATCCCCGCCCGCTCCTTCCAGGTCTTCCGGCACTTCTTCCTGCTCGATTCCGCCCGAGCCGAACTCGAAACTCTCGTCGGCGTCGACGTCGACCGCAGGCTCCTCGATGTACTCGGGAAGCTCCTCGAGGCCCTCGCCGCTGGACTCGCTTCCCAGGCCGGACACTTCGTCGGGACCTATATCGTCTATGTCGTTGACATCGAGGAGGGGCGAGGTCCCTTCCTCGGGGAGGCCTTCCTCCCCGGGCCCTTCGCCGCCTTCGCCTGGCGCGCCTTCGTTCGCGGACTCCTCCGTCCCGGCTGCTTCGCCCGCTCCGGGTTCGGCGGTTTCAGCTAACGTTTCCTCGAGGTCCGGATACTCTTCGAGTTCCTCGGCACCTTCGTCATAGGCGGGCGCGGGGGCTTCTTCCAGGGGTTCTTCCTCGAAGGCTTCGGGTTCCGGCTCAACGGGCGGCGGCGGGACAGGCCGGCTTCGCTGCGGCCGCGCCGGAGGCTGCGGTTGCGGCTGAGGCGGCTGCATGACGATGACGGGCGGCTGTTGCGGGTATTGCGGATACTGCGGATAGGGCGGGAACTGGGGCGGGGGCGGCGGCGGCGGCTGGTACTGGGGATACTGCTGCTGGTACTGGGGCGCCTGGGGATACTGCTGCTCGGGCTGCCGCGACGGCCCGCCCTGGGACTGGGAGGAGCGCGCTGACTCCTCGCCGCCTCCCGTCCGCCGGTCGCCGGGATCGACCATCGCGTCGAAGCCGTGGGGTTCCTCCTCCTCGAGGAGGAAGGAGGGTTCCTCGGTCTCGTCGAGGGGCTCGCCTTCGAGGGACTCCTCGCGGTCGTCGAGGAAGAGGAGTTCCTCCGCCTCGTCCACGGGAAGGGGAGCGGGCGCTTCCATCCCGAGGAAGGGCGCGAGGGCAGCCGCGGTGGCGGCATCGGCTTCGGCGTTCGCCGCAGCGGAGGCCTCGGCCTTCTCGACGGCCTTCTTGTCCCCGAGGGCCTTCCTGAGGACATCGATGTTCTTTTCCCAGGCCTGGTGGAGGTCGGCGCCGTAGTTCTTGACGGCATTCTCGTAGACGCCTATGCCTGCGAGGAGGTCGTCGACGCTCTCGCCGCCCTTCACCCCGCGCAGCGTCACGAGGCGCTCCGCTGCGGCCACGGCCTTCTTGTCGTCGCCGAGGGCGCGATAGGCGGCCGAGAGCTCGAGCTGGATCTCGGGATCGTCCGGCGCTTCCTTCTCGAGGTCGAGGAGGGCTGCCTTCGCTCCCTCCCAGTCCTGGCGCTTGGCGCGCACGCGCGCGAGCTCGAGGCGGGCCTTGCGGTCGTCGGGCCGGGCGCGGAGGTACTCGAGGAGCTCCTCCTCCGCATGGGCCATGTCGCCCCGCTCCGAGGCGATGCGCGCAAGCTCGACCCTGAATCCGACTTCCCTGGGGTCGAGGCGGAGGAGCTTCTCGTAGATCTTCCGCGCGAGTTCGGACTGCCCCATGCGCTCGAGGAGGACGGCGTAGGGCTTCAGGGCCTTCATGTCGTCGGGCCGCCGCCTCAGGACCTCCTCGAGGGCCGTCCTGGCTTCGGCGGGCTTCCCCACGTTCTCGTAGAGCGAGGCGAGGTGGATGCGGAGCTCGTCGTTGTCGGGCATGAGCTCCACGAGGCGGACGATCTCCTGGAGGGCGGCGTCCCAGCGGCCGGCCTTCTCGAGGAGCTGCTCGATGTTGAGGGCTGCGCGGATCATGGAGGGATCGGCTTCGATGGCCTGGCGGAACCAGCGCAGGGCGTCCTCGACCTTGCCCTCCTCGGCGTAGACGAGGCCTATGTCGTTGCGCGCCTCCGCATTGAGCGGCTCGATCGCGAGGACCTGGGTGAAGACGTCGAGGGCCCGGCGGTGCCGGTCGGCGGCGAGGAGGGCGAGGCCGTACTTGTTCATGGCCTCGACCCAGCCCGGCCGGGAGCGCACGGCCTGCTCGTATTCCTTGAGGGCGTCCTCCTTCTTCCCGAGGACCTCGTAGGCGTTGCCGAGGTTGTAGTGGAAGGAGGGGTAGTTCGGGTCGACCTGGAGGCCGCGCCAGAAGACACGCACGGCCTTCTCGGCGTCGCCCATCGCGCGATAGACGCCACCCAGGTTGTTGTAGGCGAGGACGTGGCTCTGGTCACGCTCTATGGCCTTGACGTAGGCCATCTCGGCGGCCTTGAGGTTGCCGGTCTGGCGGTAGGCGTTGCCGAGGTTGAAGAGGGTCTCCGCGTTGTTCGGCTCCACGTCGAGGGCCCGCTCGAGCGCCTTGATGGCGTCCTGGGGCTTGCCCATCTTGAGGTAGACCGAACCGATGTTGATGAGGGCCTCGAGGTTGGAGGGCTCGCGGGCGAGGATGCTCGAGAAGGCCGATAGGGCCTCGCGGGCCCGGTCGGTGCGGAGGTAGACCGTGCCGAGGATGAGGCGGGCCTCCTCCGAGTCCGGCCGCTCGACGAGGTGCTGGCGGGCGAGCTTCTCGGTCGTCTCGAAATCGCGGAGCTTGAGGGCGTTCCGCGCCCGGTCCAGGAGCTGGGGCGCTTTCTTCGCTGCGGGGCTCGTCATTGGGCTGTCCTCAAAGGTCGGGCTGCGGCCTCCATGGAAAAGAGGCCCGCTCGGAGCGCCGGGTTCCCGGGAGGAGCCGCCTTGTCGTAGGCGGCGACGACGAAGTAGACGAGGCCGCCATTGGGCAGCCCCGTGACGGTGAATGATAGCACATTCCCCGCGTCAATGGGACTGGGCCCGGCGGCCGCGGCCGTACCGAAGTACTCGCCGGGCGCATCGCCGTAGTAGACGAGGTAGCCGGCCACGTCGGCCTCGGGCACGCGGCTCCACACGAGCTCGACCGAGCCGTTGTGCGCGATCGCGATGAGCTTGGCGGGGGGCGGCGGGGGCGGGTCGGCTTCGTAGTGGAGGGTGACGGACGAGAGCGAGGGCGAGACCCTGCCCGTGCCGTCGGGATAGAGTTCGGCCCGTATCTGGACGTATCTGCCCCGCGCTTCCTCGGGGAGGCGCTCGCCCGGCCGCAAGGGCTGCCACTCGGGCGAGGCGAGGCTCCAGCCCACCCACTCGTCGCTGATCCTGTAGGAAAGCTCGATCCCCGTGTTGCCCGGCGTCTTCGACACGACATCGACCGACACGAGGCGGGAGTTGCCGAAGCCGAGGTCCGCCACCGGCGAGAGGACGAGGCCGGGATCCCGGCCAAAGGGCGCGAGGGCCGGGCCCTGCACGAAGCTCCGCGACACGCGGAACTCGTCCACGAGGCCCGAATAGTCCGCTCCGAGGACGAGGGGGGCCGCCGCCCCGACGGCCGGCGCGTAGACATCGGCGCCCCGGCCTTCGTGGCCGGTCGAGGTCGCATAGGCCGTCGCCTCGGTCACCCCGTTCACGAGGTACTCAAGGAGGCCCGTGTCGCCGTCGAAGCGGATGAGGTGATGGGACCAGGTCCTCGGCACGAGGGGTGCGGAGGCCCTGAGCTCGAGACGCGAGGCCCCCGCTGTGCCGCCGCCCCCGGCCGCGCCGCTGCCGCCCTTCGCCGCGCCGCCGGCAGTGCCGCCTGCGCCCCCGAAGGCCCCCGGCTTCTCGAAAAAGCCCTGGAAGACCCAGGAGAGGCGGCCGCCCGTGATGGCGCAGACGATGGACTGGGCCTGGGCGCCGGAAACCGTCGCCGTGGTCCGTTGCGATTGCCAGGAGAGTATGACCTCTCCGTTCTCGGCGGTGGCCGGATAGAGCCAGAATTCGATGGTGAAGTCGCGGAAGCGCGAGCCCCGCTCGAGGAGGCTGCCCCGCCCCGGCTCGATGGAGAGGGCCGAGGAAGGCCCCTTGAAGGAGGCCGCGCCCCGTCCAATGGCCGTCTTGGCCGTATCCACCGCATATGAGCGGCCCGCCAGGACCGCCCAGCGGCCCGTCTCGTCCAGGGTCTGCGGCCCGTCGAAGTGCATGAGGAGGTCGGTGTCGGCACCAAGGCGATAGGCGGCCGGCGCGAGGACAAAGTCCGTGCCGCCGCGGAAACCGGGTACGGTCACCGCGTTATCCGACAGCCAGCCCCCCAGGATGGGATCGCGGACCGCCGTGGCGCCGGCGGGCGAGAGGGGGACAGTCCCCGGCGTGCCCGCCGCGGCTCCGGAAAGGCGTGTCGCGCCACCGCCCGGAGTGAGCAGGATGGTCTGCTCGATGGCCGGCGCGGCGACTGCGGTCGCGATGAGGAGGAAGAAAGCTGCTATTCCCTTGAGTATCATTCGTGCGTACATTTATTATCGTACACTATGGACGATAATAAAGCGGGCGAAAAGCCCCGGAAGCGAAAGCAGGCCCGCGAAACCCGGGAATCGGGCGATTCCGGCGGGGCCAGCGGGGCCGGCGGGGCCGGCGCGACCCGAGAGACCCGAAGCTCCCGCGAATCCCCCGCCGCGGAGCGCCTCGCGAAGTTCAGGGCCCTCGTCCATCAGGCCCCCGAAGAGGCCGGCGTCTACATCATGCGCAACGCCGAGGGCGAGATCATCTACGTCGGCAAGGCCAAGGTCCTCCGCAACCGCCTCTCGTCCTACTTCACCGGCCGCAAGGACGTGAAGACCCGCCACCTCGTCTCCCGCATCGAGACCATCGAGTGGATCCTCGCGGGGAGCGAATACGAGGCCCTCCTCCTCGAGAACAACCTCATCAAGGAACACACGCCCAAGTACAACATCAACCTCAAGGACGGCAAGACCTACCCCTCGATCCGCGTCACCAACGAGGACTTCCCCCGCGTCTTCCGCACCCGCCGCATCATCAACGACGGCTCGACCTACTTCGGCCCCTTCCCCAGCGCCGAGACCATCGACATCTACCTCGACCTCATCCGCCGCCTCTTCCCCCTGCGCCGCTGTTCGACCATGCGCACGAGGACCGAGCCCTGCATGTACTACCACATCGGCCGTTGTTCCGCGCCCTGCGCCGGCAAGACGACGAAGGAGGAGTACGCCCGCAACATCGACGAGGTGAAGAAGCTCCTCTCGGGCGAGACCGCGGCCCTCCTCGCCGAACTCCGCTCCCGGATGGCCGAGGCCTCGACCTCCCTGCGCTTCGAGGAAGCGGCCCACCTGCGCGACGCGGTGTCGGCCATCGAGCTCTTCGAGGGCCGTATGAACGCCGTCGACTTCGATCCCGAGGCCCGCGACTACGTGGCCTGGGCGGCCGACGGCGACCTCATCGTCTTCGTCGTCTTCCAGATGCGCTCAGGTCGGCTCCAGGGCCGCGACACCTTCCGCACCCGCATCTACGGCACCGAGGAGGAGGCCCTCGCCGCCTTCCTCATGGAATACTACGGTCCCGCCCGCCTTCCCCCTCCCCTCGTCTTCCTCCAGGACTTCAAGCGGAAGGTCGAAGGTGACGCGTTGGCCGGCACCGCCCGGCCCGCCGCCCTCCCGGTCGAAACGGCCCCGGAAAGCGGCGCCCCCGGGACGCCCGCCCCCCTCGAAGCCGCCGAGTCGAACCCGGCCTACGCGGAAGAACCCGCCGGTCCCGGCTCCGGTCCTGACGGCCCCGGAGCAGCGGCACCAACGGTGCCGGTGCCGGCAGCGCAGGATGCCCCCTCCCCTGCCGAGGGCCCAGGCGGCGGCCTCGCCCTCGTCGCGGAATACTTCTCCCGCGAGCTCGAGACCGATACGAGCTTCGCCCTCCCCGCGGAGCGCCGCCACGAGGTGGCCCTGAATCTCGCCTTCCAGAACGCCCGCGAGGAGCTCGTGAAACGCCGCCGCGAGCTCGGCGACATCCCCGCCCTCGAAGAGCTGAAAGCGGTCCTCGGCCTCCAGGCCCTCCCCGAGCGCATCGAGGGCTTCGACATCGCCCAACTCGCCGGCAAGCATACCGTAGCCTCCCTCGTCTCATTCAGGAACGGCGTGCCCGACAAGAAGAACTACCGCTACTTCAAGATCAAGTCCCTCGAGGGCGCGATAGACGACTTCGGCGCCATCCGCGAGGCCGTCGCGAGGCGCTATACCCGCCTCGTCAACGAGGAGGCCGAGCTCCCCGACCTCATCCTCGTCGACGGCGGCGCGGGCCAGGTCTCGGCCGCCCGCGAGATCCTCGACAGCCTCGGCGTCGACTCCGACCTCGCGGGGCTCGCCAAGCGCGAGGAGGAGATATGGCTCCCTGACCGCTCAGAGGCCGTCGTCCTGCCCCTCGATTCCCCGGCCCTCCGCGTCCTCGTCGCGGTCCGCGACGAGACCCACCGCTTCGCCACGGGCTTGAACCAGAAGCTCCGCGCCTCGGACCTGAAGTTCGGCGTCCTCGAGTCCGTCGAAGGCGTCGGCCCTGCCCGGGCCCGTCGCCTCATGCGCGTCTTCGGCTCCCTCGACCTCATCGCCGGCTCCGACCCCGCCTCGGTTGCCAAGGCCGGCGGCATGTCCGAGGAAGTCGCCTCCCGCGCCATTGCCTCCGCCAAGGCCGCCCTCTCCAGGGGTCAGACCCCAACCTACTAACGCGTCGCTCGGTCCTGGGGTCAGACCCCGAAGGCCTTCGCATCGCGACGCTCCGGGGTCAGACCCTGACGATTTTGGCGTCGCGCCTATCGAGGGTCAGACCCCCATAGCTGTCGGTCTTCCGGAATGCAGGGGTCAGATCCCGCTTGTCCTTGACTCCTAAGTCATTACATTATACATTGTCTTACATAGCATTATGTCAACCCACAGTGGTCCATTGTCCGGCCCAGCAACGCGCGGTTTATCCGGCGGGAGGCGGACAGCGGGATGAAGGCCCAGGGCCAAGCCCGGGATCGACGGAGGTATCGTATGTATGGAATCAGGTCCACCACGGGGCGACCCGCGGCGGGACGCCGCCCCAAGGGCTTCAGCGCCTTCGCCTGCATCTGGTCGAGTCAGCTCGTCTCGATCCTCACCTCGGGTATGTCGGGCTTCGCCCTCACGATCTGGATGTATGAACAGACCAAGAGCGCCACGGCCATGGCGGCCGTCCAGGTCTTCTACGTCGTGCCCTTCCTCGTCATGTCCTTTTTCGCTGGCCCCATGATCGATCGCTACAACCGCAAGCTGATGATGGCCCTCTCCGACATCTGCGCTGCCATCGGCACTGCAGCGATCTTCGTGGCCTTCCTCGCCGGGCGTCCGGAAATCTGGATGATCTACGCGGCCGCCTCCCTCCTCGGGATAGGCAACTCCTTCCAGTGGCCGGCCTTCTCCGCGACCATCAGCCTCATGGTGCCCAAGGAGCAGCTCGGCCGTGTCAACGGCATGATGTCCCTCATGGAGGCCGGACCTTCGGTCTTCGCCCCCATCCTGGCCGGCGCCCTCCTGCCCGTCATGGGCATCACGGGTATCCTCGCGATGGACATCGCCACCTTCTTCCTCGCCGTCGGCACCCTCCTCTTCGTCGACGTACCTTCGCCGGCAAGATCCGCAGATGGAGCCAGGGCTTCGGGAAACATCTTCAAGGAAGCCGCCTGGGGCTTCCGCTACATCTTCGACCGGCCCAGCCTCCTTTCCCTCCAGCTCCTCTTCCTCGCAGGCAACCTCTTCTCGGGAATAGGCACCAACATCGTCGCGCCGATGATCCTCGCCAGGACCGGCGCCGACTCGGTGGCCCTGGGAGGCGTCCAGACCGCCTTCGCGATCGGCGGCGTCGCGGGAGGCCTCATCATCAGCGCCTGGGGAGGCTTCAAACACCGGAGCCTGGGCATCGCGGTGGGCTGGGTTGTCCAGGGCCTGGCCACCTGCGCCTTCGGCCTCGGTTCGACCTTCTGGGTCTGGGCTGCCTTCGCGGCCCTCACCTCCCTCGCGAGCCCCCTCATCAACGCCTCGAACCAGGCCATCTGGCAGTCCAAGGTCCCGCCCGACATGCAGGGCCGCGTCTTCTCGGCGCGGCGCCTCATCGCCTGGATCGCCAACCCCATCACCCCCCTCATCGCAGGCCCCCTCGCGGACTACGTCCTCGAGCCCGCGATGCGCGATCCCGTTTCAGGACTCTCGCGCCTTCTTGGGCCGGCCTTCGGCACAGGACCGGGCACGGGCATGGGCGTCATCATCGCGGCCTCGGGCCTCCTCGTCGTCCTGTCAGCGGCCATCGCCTGGTCCTTCAGGGCCGTCCGCGATGTCGAGAGCATCCTCCCCGACCACGAGGTTGCCGTCGCTGCACCGGCCGCCGCCCAAGGCCCGGCCGTGAACCCGGCAGTCGACGCCGGCACCGTCGCGGCCGCGCCGGCCATGGCCTCCACGGCGCCCTGAGGCTCCGGGCAAAAAAAAGACGGGAGCTGCGAACCTTGACGGCTCGCGGCTCCCGTCCTATTTTAGGGAAGCGTCGAGGAGGCCCCAGGCGGTCTTCTCCCGGAGGTAAAAATGGGAAGCACCGCGCCCCGGCGGCGCCCGATGGGCTTTGCGGCCTTCGCCTCGATCTGGTCAAGCCAGCTCGTCTCGATACTGAGTTCGGGCATGTCCGGCTTCGCCCTCACCATCTGGATGTATGAGAGGACCGGCAGCGCCACGGCCATGGCCGCCACCCAGGTCTTCTTCTTCGTGCCCTTCCTCGTCACAACCTTCTTCGCCGGGCCCCTCGTGGACCGCTGCAACCGCAAGCTCATGATGGCCCTCTCCGACATCTGCGCCGCCATCGGGACCCTCGCCGTCCTCGCCGCCTTCACGTTCGGCTTCATGGAACCCTGGATGATCTACGCCTCGACCGTCCTCGAGGCCATCGGCGCGGCCTTCCAGTGGCCCGCCTTTTCCGCCGCCACGAGCCTCATGGTCCCGAAGAAACAGCTCGGCCGCGTCAACGGCATGATGTCCCTCATGGACGCGGGTCCCGGAGTCTTCGCGCCCATCCTCGCGGGGATACTCCTCCCCGTGCTCGGCATCAAGGGCGTCCTCCTCGTGGACATAGCCACTTTCATCCTCGCCCTGGGTACGCTCCTCGCCGTCGAGGTCCCCGCCGCGGGAGGCAACGCCGACGGACAGGTGGCCAAGGACTCGTCACGCGGCAACATCTTCAGGGAGGCGGGCTGGGGCTTCGCCTATATCTTCGAACGGCCGAGCCTCATCGGTCTCCAGCTCCTCTTCCTCTTCTGCAACCTCTTCTTCGGGATAGGAGGCGCCCTGACGACCCCCATGGTGCTCGCGCGGAGCGGGGCCGATTCCATGATCCTCGCCGGGACGAGGACCGCGGGCGCCATCGGCGGCGTCGCCGGAGGCCTCCTCATGAGCGTCTGGGGCGGCTTCCGGAAACGGACCTGGGGCATCTTCCTTGGATGGGTGGTCGCGGGACTCTCGGGCGGTGTCCTGCTGGGCCTCGGACGCTCCTTCTGGCCCTGGGCCATCTGCACCGCCATCGTGGCGGGCATCGTGCCCATCGTGAACGGCTCGAACCAGGCCCTCTGGCAGTCCAAGGTGCCTGCGGACATCCAGGGCAAGGTCTTCTCGGCCCGCCGCCTCATCGGCTGGATCTCGACCCCGATCACGCCCCTCATCGCGGGGCCCCTCGCCGACTTCGTCCTCGAACCCGCGATGCGCGATTCCACGTCGGCCTTCGCGCACACGTTCGCGCCGATCTTCGGAGCCGGGCCCGGCGCCGGCATGGGCTTCCTCGTCGCCGCATCGGGCCTGGCCGTCGTCGGCGCCATCTCCGTCGCATGGTCCTTCCCGGCTATACGCCGCGCCGAGGAGCTCATCCCCGATGCTGCCAATTTCGCCGGGGAATCGGCCTCGGCGCCGCCTGTGGGAACGGCCGGCCGCGGGGGACGGGCCCCCGCATGCGAAGCCGGCGGCGACGCGGGCAAGGACGCGGCCGCCGCCGAGTAGGCCGGCAATCGACCGGAAGGGATCAGTTCCTGAGGCTCGCGTCCATGCCTGCCTCCCCCGCAAGTCCGAGATACCGCTGATGCTCGCCCTCAGGCATCCCGAGGCCGGCGAGGGTCGGGACGATCTTTCCCATGACAATGCGGTCCATCCTCGAGGCCACCGCATCGAAGACGAAGTAGCCGAGGTCGGACCAGGTATAGGGCACCCGGATCTTGAAGTCGGTCTTGTCCTTGAACACCGTCTCGTATGCGAAGCCGGAAGGCAGGAGCCGCAGCATGGCCACCTTGCCCGTGGCATAACGGTCGCGGGCCTTGGTCTCGATCTTGCGCTTCAGGTTCCGGAAGACCGTCTTCTCGCTGGCGCGCAGCAGCTCGCCCTTGACCGCCATGTCGCTGAAGTCGCGTTTGAACTTGTCGCCATCGATCTCCGTGAAACGCATGAAGCGGGAACGGGAAACATAGGAGAAATCCGCCTCCGTGCTGAAACTTCCCATGACGAGCTCCTCGAGCTCCTGGAAGTAGAGCATCATCCGGTGGGCGTTTTTCAGGAAGCGGTAGTCCGGGTCGCCCCCCAGCTCGGGAGAGGGGTCGGTGAAGCCGATCTCCTCGAGGCTGTAGCCGAGGTTCTGCATGGCGCAGACGTAGTCGTACACGCGGTTCACACAGTATTTCATGGAGTAGTGCCAATCGGGTGGCGAGATGCGCAGGGAGGGAGAGAAGAAGCGCCGCCATTGCTGGGAGAAGCCCCGCGCCCCGATAGCGGTCTCGACCTCGGCACGCTCGCAGCTTCCGTCGAGCAGGATGGGAAGCCGGGCTCGTCCGGAAAGGATCTTGGTGAAGCTGGTCCCGGGATTCGCGAGCCCGAGGAAATTTTCGAAAAGAAGGGCATCAGGCAGCCCCTCCACGGGCGCGAACACGGCCTCGCGCAGCGGTTCATCGTCCTTGATGATGTAGAGGCTCGCGGCATTGCTCTTGTAGAACAGCAGGCTCCGCAACTTGGTGCTCGAGTCCCTGCTGCGCATCCGTGCCCGTATCTCTCCGGCGCCGAGCACGGAGAAGCTGCCGTCGAGCTCGAGGTTGATGCGGAAGCGTTCGAGCAGTGTTTTCTTGAGGTCGCGGAGCTGTCTGACGAGGTCGGCCCTCGACGCAGCCGGCAGTTCATCCCTGACAACTATGTTGATGTCGACGTCGGTGGAGCGCTGCACGCCCGTGTCGTTGTATGAGGAAAAGAGTCTGCCTATGCCGAAGACGAGCATTCCCTCGAGCGTCGACGGACTGAGGGAAGGCAGGAAGACATGGCGCAGCCAGTTGTCGACGACGAAGAAGCAGAGGTCGCGCCGGGGGAGGAGATAGTCCTCCGCCACGGTCGCCGGATCCAGCTTGGAAAAATCCTGGTTCCTGATGGCCCGGTTCTTGTCGACGTAGACGGCATGGATGAAACGCTCTACTTCGCCCTCCATGGCAGGCGTGGAAGCGATGGCATCAAGTTGTTTCTGGAGCGCATGGAAGCCGGCGTCGATATATCGATACGTTCTGATCGATGTTTCGGCGGGAGAACAAAAAATCATCGGTCATATTCCTTGTGGTAGCCGGCGCATACTAGCGCATTTCCGTAGCGAGGTACTACCCGGTCAAGGACGGGCATGGCGGTGTCGGCCCGGCGCCGCCAGGTCGCCGTTCCGGCGCGATCCGCGCCATGAAAAGCCGCGATATCATGTTAATTGGTAATATCCCACAGGAACGCCTCCCCGTGGGAAAGGCCCCGCGTCCGGGACCGCGGGGAATCTTCCCCCGTCGATATCAGCCCTGCTTCGCGAAGGGAGAGAGGAAAGCCTTCACGGCCGCCCAGTACTCGGCCTGGGCGTCACAGGAATCCCAGAGGGCCGGCGAACCGTGCTCACCTTCGCCCGACTTGGGAAGGAAGAACACCTTCCTGTCGCCAGGGATCATGTCAAAGTAGTTCCTGCTCCGCGCGGCTTCCGAAACACTGGAAGTCATGAAAACGGGACAGGAGACCTTGGCCATGAAATCCGCCAGGGAGGAATCGCCGTATTCTGAATACCCTCCGGGGGAGAAGGAGAGGACGGCGGCGACGTCGCCCGGATGCCGTGCCGCGGCCACGAGGACATGGTCCGATGAATAGGAGCTGCCCCAGAGGATTATGGCCGAGGGCTTCAGGGCTTCCTTCGCATAGGCGAGAGCCGACTCGACATCGATGTAGGCCGCGGCATACGAGAGCCCCTTGCCCTTCTTCCGGGCGTCGTCCATCGTGAGGTTCCGCACGCCCTTCTCCTCATAGCCGCTCCGCTGGTCCACGGCCAGGCAATCGAAGCCAAGCTTGTTGAGCTTCGGCGCTATGTCGAGGTACTCGCCCCTCGAGGAGTCTGCCATGTGATAGAGGATGATGAGGGGTCCCCCGGACTTGCCGGAGACATAGAGGTCGCCCGTCATCTCTACCCCGTCCTGCGACTTGAAATGTATGGTTTCCGTCTTGATCTCCTTTTTCTGCATGCCACAGGCCATCGTAGCCATTACGCCTGCTACCGCCGCAAAGACGAACAGCCCCTTTCTCATGGCACCCCCTGTACGCGGATGGATTCCCTCTCTCCGTGCATGTTCGCGTCGCGGGGACCGGCAGTCATTCCCCCATTCGGGCGAATCGGGCCCGGAAACGGCCGGATCGGGCCGCCAGTCCTCCCATGAAGTCAAGGCAGCCTGGCGTAGGAAAGCCTCTCCCGTATCTTGCCCATCCTCACATCGAAAACGTCGATCCCCCGGAGCGGGACCTCGCCCTCGCGCTCGAGCTTCCATCGCAGGAAACACCGCGGCCCATTTCCGACCAGCTCCTCGGTCACGAGCCGGATGCCCTCCTGTTCCTCGAAGACCTTCTCGAGGGAGGCCGCGATCGCAGCCTTCCCAAGGAAGCGTCCGCAGCCAGGTCCGCCGTGATAGTCCTCGAATACGCAACCTTCGTCGCAAAGCTCCACTATTCCCTGTACGTCATGACGGTTGAAGGCACCGGCGAACTCGGCGGCGACCCGGACCGCTTCTTCGACGCGCGACATGCGGGCTGGACTCACGATTGCCCTCCTGGCTCATCCCCTCTTCCAGATCTCCTCGGGCTGGCCTTCCAGACGCGCGAGGATCGACGTCACTCGTTCCTCGTCGTTGTCCTTGTCGAAGCAGACGCCGAATCCATCTGGCTGTTTCCGGTATTTTTTCACGCCGAAGCAGAGGGGCCCACCGGTCACCGATTCATTGACGATGGTGCAGCCCGTGCCCTTCAGCATTCCCGAGAGCGGCTTTATGAGATTCGCCTCGTAGAGCGCCTCGTAGTCCTCGGTCATCCCGCCATGAGCCACGATAAGCACGGCAGGGCCCGGCTTGCCCTTCTTCCCGAGACAATACCCGAGATAGGCCATCTCCTGCAGCTTTTCGGCTATGGCAACGAGCTTGGCGGGAATCCCCGCATAGTGGGGGCAGACGATTACGACCCTGTCATGCGCGCCCCACAAACCCAGGAAGCGGTTGAAATCGTCCGCCTTCGCGCAGAGTCCCGAGCTGGCACAGCCCTGGCACATGTCGCAGGGGTCGACCTTGTACTCCCTGAGGTCGAGGACCTCGACCTTCTCGCCCTTCGTCCGGTACAGTTCCCCTATCCTGTTGGCGACGACGAGACTCTGGGCCTTGTCCTTCGTCATTGCCACATTCGATGCGCTAATCACGAGCATGCTCGCCTCCGGTTTTCTCCGATCCTCCGGCCATCGCACTTGCGCGCTCCTATCCAGCTCCGATGACCCAGAGGAAATTCCTGTATCCATTCAAGGGCGCGGCCTTCATTTCGTGCATCCCCAATATAGGGGACTCTTGCGGGAATGGCTACTTGCCGCAAAGCCGTTCGCAGCAATGCCATTCTCCGAGTTGTTGACGCATGCATCATATTAGGACAATATGCAACGAGCGAGGAAACCGTTATGGACGCATACAAGATACTCGAGATAAAGCAGAGCGTTTTCGAGAACAATGACAAGCAGGCGGATCTCCTGAGGAATTCCCTCAAAAAGGACAAGGTCTTTCTTCTCAACCTGATGTCATCTCCCGGCTCGGGCAAGACCACGACCGTGCTCAGGACGATCGAAGCGCTCAAGGGCGAGATGAGCATCGGAGTCCTCGAGGCCGACATAGATTCCGATGTCGATGCCCACACGGTCTCGACGACTGGGACCAAGGTCATCCAGCTTCATTCCGGGGGCATGTGCCACCTCACTGCGGAAATGACCCGGCAGGGACTTGTCGGCATGGGAACGAAGGGCCTCGATTTCGTCATTCTCGAGAACATAGGCAACCTGATCTGTACGGCAGAAGCCGATACGGGCGCATCGAGGAATGCCATGATCCTGAGCGTCCCCGAAGGCGACGACAAGCCCCTCAAGTACCCCCTCATGTTTTCCATGGTCGACGTGCTCCTCATCAACAAGATCGACGCCATGAGCCTCTTCGATTTCGACATCGAAGCGGTAAGGGAACGGGTCACGAAAATGAACCCCAGAATCAGGATTTTCCCGATCTCGGCCAAGACCGGCGAGGGCATCCAGGAGTGGGCAGACTGGCTCCGCCGGGAGATACAGGAATGGAAGCGATGAGATCTTGACTGGATACGGCCGCACGAATCGCGGCTGGCCGGTCTTTCATGGCCGAAGGTGGCATGGGCGTCCTGCCCTTTCCAGGTTCATGCAGGACATTTAGGTATACATGGAAGACGCCTCATGGAGCGCTTCCCGCTGCGCTTCCGGCATGCCCTGTACTCTTCTCCGAATCTGCCTTCGAGCAGCCTTATGGTGTCCTCCTCTTTGTTCAGACCTGATATGCTGAACAAGGAGAGAGGATGTGACAGAGCAACAGCGGTGGACGGCGAAGCGCAAGTCTGAGGTGATACTCCAGATCCTGCTCCAGACAGAACGACCCTACGCCGAGCGGGGTCCAGGAATGGGGCGATACCTTCCTCAAAGCAGGCGAACAGCGCTTGAAGGCCCGCGCCCCAGGGGCCGTTACCCAGACCGAGCAGGAGATCGAGGAGCTGAAGTCCACGATCGGTGATCTCTACGTCGAGAATGCGATTCCAGGAAAAGCAAATGCCTTGTGGGGGAGCTTAACGAGCGAAGCTCGTTTTGAGGAGACCGAATCCCGACCCTGCACGTCCAGCTACTCGAAGACGGGATTCGGGCGAGCCATCAGAACCATCTGTTCGGTGCTCGGATATAACCGCTCAATTATATGCTACTCACCCAAGCCGGAGTCGAAGAAGGATGCTCCCTTGGATACTCAGCTCATCGAGGCCATCAGGGATATCATCGAACGCTTCCCCTAATACGGGATACGGCGGGTTACCGCGGTGCTCCGTCGCGAACGGGAGATCAATATCAACCGGAAAAAGGTCCACAGGATCGTCAAGGGACAGGGCTGGCAGCGTTGGAAGCGCCCCTATGGTATCGGCCCCGGGCGAAGGGCATAGAGCGAGACGCTCAAGGTAAGCGGCCGATGGGCGATCGATATGACCAAGGTGTTCACCCAGAAGGACGGTTGGTGCAACCTGGTGGCGCTGATTGACTGCCACAACCGATACCTCGTCGGGTGGCGACTCTCGAAGTCAGGCATAGCTGCGCTTTCTGCCGGCGCCCTGGAAGATGCCCTGCTCAGGGAGAAGATCGTCCCCGGCAAACATGGCCTGGCTATTCGCGCCGACAACGGTCCCGTGTTTGGGTCAAAGCGCTTTCATGAGACGACTACGAAGTACAAGCTCACGCAGGAGTACACCACGCCTATGCGCTTGTGCAGAACGGCATGATCGGGAGGTTCTTCCGGAGTTTCAAGGAAGAATCCGCCTGGCAAAAAGCCTTTGTCGATTTTCATGACGCGCACAACCGGATTGCCGACTGGATGGAGCTGTACAAAACCAAACGCCCGTACTCGGCCTTGGGCTACGCTCCCCCGGCCGAGGTCAGGCAGAAATCAGTGGCTTGAGTGGTCCGGAAAAGAGGGGAGCACCACACCACCAACTAGAGCACGAACCATGACAGGCCGGGCTGTCGAGATGAAAGCGGTAGCTAGATCTCGCCGAATTCAATATTGGATTCGATCGTTATTTTCCCGTTCCCGATATATTGATATGCATAATAGTGATAGCCGTTAAGCACGGTATCATATCGTTTTTTTGTAATAGCTATGTATTTTCTGGAAAGCCTCTCCATTGCAGTCCAATGATCAACATTAGCATACATTGGATCAATGTACACCCATCCAATACCCGCTATGTATACTTCTGCCCAATCGTGAGAGTAATTGCTTCCAGTAGTTGTATAGCCTTCAACGAACCTCGCCGGAATGTTATTGATCCTGCACAACGTGATGAACAGATCCGCAAACTCAGTACAATCCCCTTGCTTTTTGGCAATCGACCATGCTGCTCCGTGATCAGCAGGATCGTACTTCAGGTAGGAAATTTCTGTAGTTACATAATTGAATATTGCTTCCAGTGTTTCTCTACTGGTCGGCCGTCGTAATGCTTTCGCGATATCGATAAGCTTCTTATCACTAGTTTCCAGGTATTTCTCCGATCTGAGGTATTGACCAGGATCATCAAGGATTTCGGCAGAGGGATTATTTGCCCGAGTATACATATCGCAACTATATAGTCGCATATTTGCGATTATGGTAATTTTTCGAGGCATTTCATCAAATACAAATGTACAATATTTGTTATCACCATCGGTAAATATCTCGGCCGGTTCTGGCAAATACGATATGCTCTCGATATCTTGTTGAGAAGCTTGGGAATTCGGCAATGCGATCGTGACCTTGAACTTCTCTATATCGCCTTCGGCCTTGATATCTAGAGTATATTTCATTCTAATCCTAGATATCACAAGCGACTCATCAGAAGCCACGTTTAGGACAAAAAAACAAATAGATAGAATGGCCGCTATGGTTTTTTTCATAGGCTATCTCCAATTCATTTGATTCTTGGATCCAGCATACGCGTCACCCGCAACCCGCGCCCGGCGCGCAATCTGCCATATGGACCAAGCTGGCAGATTGCATGACGGGCAGGGTTGACATAGTGGAAGCGATTGCTTGAATGCGCACTACTCCTACAGTGGAATTGCATAATACAATATTCTCATAACATCATACTTGAGTCCATTAATAACGCCATGTGCGATGATACTTGAGCTAATAGTCCTTGTTTTTTCAACAAGAACACCTAATATCAAAGAACAAACGGGAACGATAAACAGGAATGAATAGAGCGTATTCGGGAAATAGTAAAAATGTCCAAGCGTGAAAAGGCCTGCCTGTATCAGCAGTATGCGTACTTCCTTTAATCCCTTGCTTTCAAGATAGCCCCAGAGGAATCCCCTGAATATCGGTTCTTCATATACTGCTGCATATCCAGTCTGATGAGCAAACATCAACAAACAATCAATAAAGGATAACTTTTCGATTGTCATTGGAGCCTGCTTTATCTTCCCGTAAATCACAACCGGGACAGATATTATTAGCACTCCAACGATTCCGCCAACCATGCCGAGCAATACGGAACAAGCATTCTTCCGCAATTGCCGATCAAGGACGAATTCTTTTCGCCTAATTATAAATGCTATTAATACCAAAAAGCTTAAAACGCATATTGCGATTCCGCCCCATCTCTCTGTTGAAGTAATTGATTTCATCCCCCACGATGACATTACTACTGAATCAAGAGGGCGGAATATCAAGATAAGCAATAAAGCAAATAGATCGATTTTATAAACAGAAAGCCGAGATCTATTAGTTATTATGAGTATTAATGTCGTGAAATACGAAGCCAATTCTCCAAAATGAACAAGTTCCTCATCGACTTTGCCGTATACCGAGATAGCAGGGAAAATGAACCGGAAAACGAAATAGAACGTTAGCGCAATTTCGATTTGACGTTTTTTTAGCCATTCCAGCATTTGCCTTGCCTTTTAGCTCGTCATTCAGACATACGCTTCATCCGCAACCCGAGCCTGGCGCGCGATCTGCCACCAGGATCAAACCAGCAGATTACGAGACAGGCCGGGTTTTCGAGGCGGAAGCGATTGTTAGCTCAATCCTTGGTACTGACCGGGGACATGGTTTACAGAACTCCAAGGACATGGTTTACACATTCGCCCTAGAATTTCCCCTATAGGGGGAAGCCATGCCATGGAGGTCGTTATCTGTTATGGACGAAAGATACTTCTTCATCAGTGAGTGCCGATCCGGGAAGCGCACAATAACGGACATTTGCCGCGACTTCGGAATATCCAGGACGCTCGGATACGAGTACATTAAAAAGTACGAACAATATGGCCTGGAAGGACTAAAAGATCGCTCCAGAGCCCCGCATTCGTGCCCCAACAAGACTCCTAAGGCCATCGAGGAACGGATCATCAAGTTCCGAACGAAACATCCTCGCTATGGCCCAGAAAAAATCCTGTCAAAGCTCTCTGAACGATACCCGGACATCAAATGGCCTGCAGAGTCGACTACCAATCTCATTCTCAAGCGAAATGGCCTCATCCCGGAGAGACGCCGTATTCGCAGGATCGAGAAGGTTAATCCCATATTTGACCCATCAGCGCCCAATGAATTGTGGAGCAGCGATTATAAGGGCAAGTTCCGCACAGGCGATCATTCCTATGTCTATCCCCTTACTATCGCCGATTCCTTCTCTCGATTCCTGTTTGCGGCAGAAGCCCTGGAGAACCCTACCTTTGAGGCAACAAGGGCAGTATTTACAAGGGTTTTCAGGGAATATGGACTTCCATTACAGCTTCATACCGATAATGGCTCACCCTTCGCTTGCCCCACAGCCCTAGCCCGTCTTTCTTCTCTTGCCGTTTGGCTTCTTGAGCACGATGTATATCCCGTCTATTCGGATCCAGGTTGTCCAAGCCAAAATGGCCGACACGAACGAATGCATCGCGAACTGAAGGCAGAAGCCGCCAGGCCTCCGGCCCTTAATATGTCGCTTGAACAGAAGAAGTTGAATGCATTCATCAAGGAATACAATACCTTTCGTCCACATCAGGCTCTTGGTAATAAAACTCCAGCAAGCGTTCACGTCAGATCGGAAAGAGAATACTCTTCAAAGATCGTACCTTGGGATTATCCAAATGCATTCCTGGTACGTCGTGTATTCACGAACGGCGCCATTCGTTGGGGTTCCCATAACTGGATAATGGTTTCAACAGCTCTCATGGGGAAAGATATCGGTCTTGAAGAACTGGCCAATGGCATATGGAGAGTCTATTTCCGTTGCAAACTGCTTGGCTATCTTGACGAACACATCCTCCGTATTCAGGATATAAGAGGACCGAACAAGTTGTAGAAAAAGTGTAAACCATGTCCTTAGAGTTCTGTAAACCATGTCTTAGCTAGAACATTCTTTTCTACAAAAAATCCTTTTATATTATCTGATATGATATCAAATATCATTGGTAATACAGGTACTAATTCAGCCAGTGAGTAGTTTCTTTTAAATTCTTTATCATGATATTCATTTATATATTTGTATATTGTTTCTTTTTCTAATTCGTTAATTCCATTTAATGGATCTCGTAAAAGGTAATTGTAATTAATAGTTAGCTTATTAAATATGTTTCGAAACTCGTATATTGACGAATCCCATCCAGTAAGGCTTTTTGCAAATAGATCAATATCCTTATCTAGAACATCCCATTTTTTGCTATTTATCGAGCAATTTATAAGTTGCTCTTTCTTGTCATATGGTTGTTTAATTATGTAGAGCAATTTTATATATTGGTCGAGCTCCTGACACATTAAGGAAATGCAATTATCATAATGTTTTAATTTATATAATATTCTGAATGATTTCCAGTTTTCGCTGAGCCGCTTTTCGACAATGCTCTTCAGCTGATCCTGGGGAGTTTTCACTGACGCTCCTTGTTGGCGCATCTTTCAATGAGATTCGCGCGCGCGAAGGCGCGCGTCGTCCTAACATACGCTTCACCTGCAACCCGAGCCTGGCGCGCAATCTGCTACATTGATAAAACTAGCAGATTGCGTGTCAGGCCGGGTTGTCAAGGTGGAAGCGATTGTTAGGATAATTCCTCTTCCAATATTCCATTAATTTCTTCTCTATTATTAATATGAACTGATTTAAACCCATATCTATTAGCTGAATCTATATTTTCTATTCGATCATCAAAGAAATGTATTTCGTTTCTTTTTATTCCGGGTATTCGCTTGTATATTCTAGCAAATGCGTTTTCCCAATATTCTTTTTCTGGTTTTATGTACTGAAAGTCACATGAAAAATAGCTTTCATCGAAAGTTTCATTAAGTTTCATAGCCTTTATTAAGTATGCTTTTCTATGATAGTTTTGATTTGATCCAATAAAGCATTTTGTCTTATTCTCATTAATTATTTTAATTTTTCCTAACAAATCAAAATCAATTCCGGCTTTTTCGAATTCATATTGCGTATGAAAATACTCATTAACAGTTTTCTTCCACCCTGCTTTTTCCAAATATGGTTTTATTGCTATTAACGGATCATCAATTCCTCTATCACAAAGAATATTCGCATCGCCTTCATGAAAAGCGAAAAGTATATCACAAGCTCCATCAGGCATAGTTTTAGCGATTTCTTCAAGAAACCATTTGGGATGATAGAGCAATACTCCGTCGATGTCGAACAGAAAGGCTTTGATAAACTCCTCCTCGCGCGAAGCGACGTCCTAACATACGCTTCACCTGCAACCCGAGCCTGGCGCGCAATCTGCCGCATTGATCAAACTAGCAGATTGCGTGTCAGGCCGGGTTGTCATGGTGGAAGCGGTTGTTAGCTTCTTTTCGCTATTCTCCATTTTTCCCCAGTTTCCGTATCTCTTTGGACTTTTTTTAGTTTTGGCATTTTTAATTGAATCCAATAAGGCGTATTTTTGCTTTTCATCCATTCTTCGCCGTTTTCAATTTTCAAGCCTCTAGACCTTTCTGGTGACATCAAAATGAAATATGGTATTATGTCCTTACTAACGTTTTTAAATATCTCATTTAATCTTTTTATTTTCGAATTTATTTGTTCATTCTTCCAGGCTGTTACGCCTTTCGCTTCAATCATTATTATTACCGTTTTATTGCCATCTTCATATGCAATAATACAGTCGATATCTTCTTGATTTCCCTTGATTATTCGATCTCTATTTGACATGTATTGTTCACAAGTTTCTACATCAACAGTTAAGGCTGCATAGAGCCAATCAAGGTGATAATCGATTGCAACAAATGGTCTTTGAGTAATAACTAGCCCTGTCTCATTTTGAAGATCGTGCATAAAATCTTGTGAGACCGTAATCCGACCTTCTCCGATAACTTTTTTTATCAAATGGAAACGCTCTTTAGAGTTTAGTAGATCAAGGTTTTTTAGAATATTCATTTATCCTCCTTGCGCGAAGCGTCAAGCTAACATACGCTTCACCTGCAACCCGAGCCTGGCGTGATTCTTGCGATCCCTTGACAAATCCGCAAGAATCATGACAGGCCGGGTTGTCAAGGTGGAAGCGATTGTTAGGTTTTTATCGCTTTCATTTCCCAAAGAACTTTTTCTTCAAGATATTTCCCGGTTCTTTTTTCTTCCAAGTAATCAATAAGAAAGTACTTTCCAAAGAATCCTTGTATCATTTCTTTATCAAAGAATCGTTTTCTTCTTCCTTCATATTCATAATAGCCTTTTTCTATTTCGGTTCCCTTTTTTGCCCCATGTTTTATGTCGTTGCAAGAGTTTAGCCTCGCAAGTAATGTTCCTTTTTTCTTCATGATTCTATCAATATCCTCAAGAATCGAATCTGTTTCTTTATCGCTGAAATAATGTAATGACAAATCACAGACTACTATATCGAATAACTGATTATCATATGGTAATGGCATTCTCATATCTGCGGCTATCGCTTCGATATGGTATTTGTTTTTGATTACGTTTATTGCACTTTCGGCATAATCTAAAGCAAATACGTTATTGGTTTTTGATAACAAGAATGGGATATTGGCACCATTGCCGCTTCCAAGATCAAGTACGGTTATGTCTTTATTGAAAAGAGAGGAATAATCTTCAAGCCATTTATCCACAGATATCCCATTGAGGCTACGATAGTATTCATCCCATCGTTGTTGTTGAATATCCATTTAGACCCCACCAATAAACCTAACATACGCTTCACCTGCAACCCGAGCCTGGCGTGGTTCGTGCGCCATTATCAGAGCACGAACCATGACAGGCCGGGTTGTCATGGTGGAAGCGATTGTTAGGCAATTTCGTCTTATTTATTACTTATTACTATTTGTATATGCCATTTCTAGTTTTTTGATATCAAACTTCTTCATCTGCATAAAAGCATCAGTAACGCTTTTTCTTTGTTCCTCATTTCCATTAGTAAGCATTTCTTCAAGTTGCTTGGGAACAATTTGCCAGGTAATCCCAAATTTGTCCTTTGCCCAGCCGCATTGTTCATCTTCTTTATAATGGGAAAGCTTTTCCCAGTAATAATCTATTTCATTTTGATTATTACAAATAATCATAAAAGATATTGATGGATTAAAGGTAAATTCTGGCCCTGCATTAATGGCAATGAATTTTGTATCCATTGCCATAAATTCTATCGTTACGATTTCGCCTTTTTTATGTCCAGTAATATCTTCGTTTGATTCAGTATAATAATTCTTATTAAGTATTTTCCCATCAGGAAATATAGAAACGTAATACTCGGCCGCTTCTTTCGCACAATTATTGAACCAAAGATTCGGAACGATCTTATTCATGGCATCCTCCGATATACTTTGCTTACTTTTAATATACGAAAGATGGCCTTTTGTTAAAGGCATTTTGATGCAAACTGAGGTTTATTATTTTGAATAGATTTTTCCCTTTTTTCTTCCGCTCGCGCGAAGCGCGTATGCCTAACATACGCTTCACCTGCAACCCGAGCCTGGCGCGCAATCTGCTACTAGGATTCAAACTAGCAGATTGCGTGCCAGGCCGGGTTGTCATGGTGGAAGCGATTGTTAGGTGAATCTTTCTATTAGTTTCTATTATTAGTTATTAAATCCATTATTACGAGCGATTTCGTCATCGATTTTACCTTGTATCTTTGAATAATTACGTACAACAAGCTCATAATCGGCCATATTAATGAAATTACTTATTGGCGGTAATCCCATAATACTCGAATCGGCATTTCCCTGTTCGCCAGTCTGCTTTCTTAATTCTTCATTTCCATCGATAACAGTTTTGTAGTGAACGCTAATCATAACGGTAACATAAATATCCCAAAACTCATTGGTCCATTTATATTTTTTCAAGATATTGGTTGCTGCTACATTTAGTTTCGCTTTTTGACTAGTTTTAACCATAATCGTCATTACTGCTGTCAATGTATCATCTACCAGAAGTGATGAATTAGGATCCATTAATTCATCAAATGATACTTGTTCATAACATTCATTCCAGGCTTGCTTAATTTCTTGATTAGTCATTATTACTTCTAAATCATTAAGGAACCGATCTAGCTTATCTTGGCTCAATACTTGTTTTATTGGCTCGACTGAATAAGCGCCGACAACGAACAAGAGCATTAATCCAACAATTGAGCAAGCTTTAATTCGAGTCATTTTATCTCCAAATGTCTTTTTGCGCCGCGCACGCGGCGACCACCTAACATACGCTTCACCTGCAACCCGAGCCTGGCGCGCAATCTGCTTCAGGGATTCAAACTAGCAGATTGCGTGCCAGGCCGGGTTGTCATGGTGGAAGCGATTGTTAGATCGCACTACTTATTTCTTTCTAGAATTCATTTACGATTTCAACGACTTCAATTTCCCCATCTAGTAATACTTCTGGTAGAGTAGTATTGCCTTCATTTTTCCAATATTCATTTGCTTGATTTATCTTTTTTTCAAATGAAGTAGCATCTTCCTTAGGTAACAATTCGCCATTGCCAGAAAAGTAATTTCCATTTGATTTTAGTTTTACTATTTGTAGTATATTTCTTTTATATGTTTCGAATATCTCTATCCATTTACTAATGTCTTCATATGTTTCTGAAACATATAAGCAATTTAGCCTGGATGGATAACTCGGGTAATTTTGCAGCCTTACCATTTCTACGATAAGTTCTCGAATTCCTCGAATGGTTATATCGTTATATTTGAGAATTAGATTTGTGTCTTCCCTATTTAATTGAAGACCATTATTACTGATTCCTGCTTTAATTACTTGAAAGAAATCTTGTCCATTACTGCTTATAAACTCCTTCTTAAAAAAGAAGTCGTAAAGCCGGTTATTTGTAGTTTCACTGAATACAAGCTTCTGCCCGACCTCAAATTTGTCTCGAGTTACGATGTGATAATACTCGCGAGTTGTGCTCACGCATGATCCTCCAAGGGCGGACACGAATTTCGCTAATCTTGCCGATCTAACATACGCTTCACCTGCAACCCGAGCCTGGCGTGGTTTGTGCTAGGAGCGTAGCGACGCAGCACAAACCATGACAGGCCGGGTTGCCATGGTGGAAGCGATTGTTAGGCGAATATATTATTTATTACATTCTTATCTCAAACAATTTCCCATTCTCTTCAAATCCCAGCCTAAAATTCACACTAACCTTATCCCACATGTAATATTTTAATGCTCCTTGTCTCGTCGATGAAGGCTCTCCCAGAGCTTTTTTTACTTTTTCAATGGTCATTCCGGTATGTATTTTCCCGCTTATACAGCTTCCTTCTAATGCAATGTAATCCAAAGCTCTCCACTGCATAAAACCTTCAGCAATTATAAAATATGGAGGATTTATTGTACTTTCGAACCAATACTCGTATTTCCCTTCGTTTTTCTGCGGAGTTTTTCCCAATATTGTATTTAGCTCATCGAGTGTAATATTGCTTATTTGAATTAACTTATCGCTTCTTGTATCCCTTAAGGAATAGCCATTAAAGGATGTCATTTTAAACTGAACAGTTTCTTGTCCAATAATCATTGCGACCGACAACAAACTAAACAGAATGCCAAAGATCGTTTTCCGCATAGCATTTCTCCTTTAATTTGATTCATCGATATGTTTCGATGTTTTTTTCCGAGACATACTTCAGCGCGCGAAGCGCGTCCGCCTAACATACGCTTCACCCGCAACCCGAGCCTGGCGTGATTCTTGCGATTCCTAGATCAAACCGCAAGAATCATGACAGGCCGGGTTGTCGAGGTGAAAGCGGTTGTTAGGTTTCTTCAAATATTCATTTCTCTATTACTCGGTAGTCGATTTAGCATCACCAGTATCGCATATAATAGCTTGTAGTTTATTCTTTTGATTTTTAAATAATGTATTCACAAACACCAAGGCCGTTATTACGACCAATACAATTTCTATTATGCTAAAGATTAATATTCCATTTTCGGAAAATATAATTTCGTCGATGTTCTTATATACGATTCGCAAAGTATTTATCATGCTGAATATTTCATAAAGTATTAATGTGCATATGTAGGTAATTTTATCTTTCTTCGAATATTCATAATACTTTGTCATTGCTACAAAGTAGAATGGAGCGACTATTATATTCAAAAATGGCAGTATTAATGAAAGAATGAAGTAATTTCCATTGTACTTAGGTTTTTGAAAGGTAACTTGTTCAATCGTTGAGTATGAAAGATAAAGGTAACGAAGTAGAAAGAAAGCAATAAGACAGATAAATATTAAGGGAATTGCCACATCAAGAACAGCCAATAAATCGGTATCAGAAATTACCATATTTAGCAGCAACAGCGATAACGGAATTGTTATTATGCTAACAACGAAGAGCAAATTGATTCTCTTTACGATTTTGCTGAGTACTTCAAGTTGAACAATCACGGCTAATCCTTTCTTTCGAATATTGTTTTTCCCCTGCGCGGAGCGTCAACCTAACATACGCTTCACCTGCAACCCGAGCCTGGCGCGCAATCTGCTTCAGGGATTCAAACTAGCAGATTGCGTGTCAGGCCGGGTTGTCATGGTGGAAGCGATTGTTATGTCTCTAACATTCTTCTAATCAACTATCCTATTTTATTATACAATATGACTTTATATTGTATTGACATTGTATCTA
>Ga0209099_1000793_pt1 | contig 35659 bp, 39 predicted proteins | sample AD_JPNHW2_MetaG_FD_184430 | JGI IMG/M metagenome (GOLD analysis project Ga0209099, IMG submission 184430) | Active sludge microbial communities of municipal wastewater-treating anaerobic digesters from Japan - AD_JPNHW2_MetaG (SPAdes) (version 2) | ecosystem: Engineered > Bioreactor > Anaerobic...
GGAAAAACAATCAAACTTTAAAGCATTAAATATTTTCACTAAAATCTTTAATGAAATTAGGTACACCCTTAAAACCCTAATCAAAAAACACCACTTCAACAAACATGTGGATGTACAATATCTAAGACTACTCAAGAAAATCATGAAGAATGGAAACAATAAAGGAGACAGGACAGGAACCGGGACTAAATCTATTTTTGGTTACCAGATGAGATTTGACCTAAGTGAAGGGTTCCCTTTGCTAACCACAAAAAAACTTCCAATCAAAACAATTATCCACGAACTTTTATGGTTTTTAAAAGGAGACACAAACCTAAAGTATTTAGTAGACAACAATGTCCACATCTGGGATGAATGGCCCTACAAAGCGTACTTAAATAAAAACAAAATTGCTATCCCTAAAACAGATAGTGAAGAGTGGAAAAACGGAATTAAAGAGTTTGTGGAAAGAATAAAGACAGATGCTAACTTCGCTAAAGAGTACGGAGACCTAGGTCCAATCTATGGGTATCAATGGAGAAATTGGCCAACACCAAACGGAGAAAAGATTGATCAAATAAAAGACATTATTGATCAAATAAAAAAGACCCCGGATTCTCGTAGAATGATAATTTCCGCCTGGAACGTTTCTGATATAAACGAAATGGCGAAATCAGGACTTCCTCCGTGTCATTGTTTGTTCCAATTTTATGTAGCAAATGGAAAACTGTCTTGTCAGTTGTACCAAAGAAGTTGTGATACTTTTTTGGGAGTTCCTTTTAATATCGCTTCATATGCACTGTTAACCATGATGGTTGCTCAAGTCGCAGGTTTGGAACCTGGAGAGTTTATTTGGGTAGGTGGCGACACACACCTATATAACAATCATTTTAATCAGGTTAAAGAACAGTTAGGGCGAAGAACAAAAATTAGCCCCATGCCTATTATGAGGATAAACCCTGAGGTAAAAGAAATTGATCAATTTACAATCGACGACTTTGAACTCGTTGGATACAATCCTTGCGATTCAATCAAAGCACCAATCGCTGTATAGATTTAAAAAATTTCCTTGTCATAAAGACAAGGAAATTTTTATTTATGTTATAATATAAATATGATTTTATCGATTATATCTGCAATAGGAGAAAACAGAGAGATTGGAGAAAAAAACAATCTATTGTGGAATTTACCTGCGGACATGAAGCATTTTAAAGAAACAACTTCTGGTCATGTAGTTATCATGGGACTAAAAACATTAGAATCAATTGGCAGACCTCTACCAAATAGAAGAAATATCGTATTAGCTCAAAACTATAATATTCAACTAGAAGGGGTGGAAATTTTTAACAGTGTAGAATCTTTATTAGACAACCTAGATAAAAGCTTAAACAAAGATGAGGAGGTTTTTGTTATAGGAGGTGGTCAAATATACAAACTTTTTATTAACATGGCTGATAGACTTTATATAACGCACGTTAATAAAAGCTTCCCTAATGCCGATGTCTTTTTCCCAGAGATAGATTCATCTTGGAGTGTTGTATCTAAAACAAATGTTATGACTGACAGTAAAAATAATTATGATTTTTACTTTTCCTTATATGAAAGATTGAACAAAAAAACTTGAGCTAGCTCAAGTTTTTTTTATTTTTAATTATTTAACTCCAATAAAACTTCATCAAGACTTTCATACAATTCCTTTTTTGTCTTTTCATTTATTATTGTCCAATCAGCTCTAGCTATCGGACCAGCCTGGTGTAAATTTTCTATTTGAGAATAATCTCTTGAAATTAATTCTTCTTTTGTTAATGGTCTAATAGGTCTATCAGATAACCTTTTTATCCTTGTGTCGGGAGAAGCATAAATTGCCAATACTTTAAAAGAGTTTCCAAACTCTTTTTTCATTTCTAGGTATTCTTCCCAGCTGTATAAACTTTCAACCAATACACTATTTTCTTGATAAAAATCTTTAACCTTTTGTAGGCTTAGAATAGCATAAGCACCCATTCCATACTTGTTTCTTATTTCTTCCCTTGTCTTTCTCTCGTTCGCCTCGTTTATCTCTAACCCGTTTTTTCTCATTTCATCAAAAGTTGCATCTCCAAAATACACCTTTGGACATTTTAATTTCTCAACCAAATACTCCATTGCTTCTGTCTTACCAGAACCAGCCAATCCTACTAAAGCTAATACTATTTTATTTTTCATTTTTTTTCTTAAGATTATACTGTCTCATTTTGACCTTGGCTAAAGTAAAAAGTTTACGACTAGCATTATTCCCTGGAGTTCCATTGTATTTGTCGCTATCGTAAACAACTTCTTTGATTCCATTTTGAATTATCGTTTTAGCACATTCGTTACACGGAAAAAGCGTGCAATAAATTTTACATCCATGTGTAGAATTATTGGCATTATAAACAGCATTTTCTTCTGCATGGCAGACGTATGGATATTTAGTATCTTCAAAGTTACCCTCTCTAGCCCACGACAGAGCATTAGCTTCTACACCTCTAGGCCAGCCATTATACCCAGCTCCTACCATTATGTTATTGTCGCTAACAATTATTGCTCCAGCTTGTGTTGATGGATCTGGAGACCTCTCTGCTATCACATGAGCCATTTGCATAAAACATTCATCCCAAGAGATACGATTCCCTCGTGGTTTTATTTTTGGTGTTGTTTTTTTATTCGCCATTTTGTTTTTAAAAATTAGTAAACAAAGTAATGTTTATATTATATTAAAAAACAACCAATAAAGGAATAGTGGCTTTATCTATTCATACCGTAGTGCATCTATCGGATTTAGGTTCGCTGCTCTATGCGCAGGATAATACCCGAATGTAATTCCTATAAGAGCAGATACCCCGAATGATAGGAATACAGAACCTATAGAGACCTGTGTGTTTACTACTTCAAAATAATTCAAAATAAAAGAAATTCCCCAACCTAAAATCACACCTATTACGCCTCCGGCAAGAGTAAGCATAGTGGCTTCTATTAAAAATTGACTATTGATATCTTTCCTTTTGGCTCCAATCGCTTTTCTTAAACCAATTTCTCTCGTCCTCTCTGTTACAGTAGTTAACATCATATTCATGATTCCTATTCCTCCAACGATTAAAGAAATAGCAGCAACTGCAGCAAGGAAAGTAGTAAATGTTCCAATAACTTCAGAAACGGTTTCTATCATATCGGCTTGGTTAGAAGTTGTGAAATCATCAGTACCATTTTCTGCAATTTTATGTCTTTTCCTTAATAGTGTTTCCACATCACTTTGAACGAGAGACGAATAATCAGAGCTTTCTGTTGATATGTAGATACTTGAAAGATATTTGTTCCCTGTTAAATACCTTTGGGCTGTTGTATATGGGATATAAACAGTGTCATCACTACTCATTGGACCTGTTCCACCCTTAGACAATGCTACTCCTATGATTTTATATTCTGTCCCAGAAATTCTTATCATTTCTCCAACAACATTATCTGTATTTTCTCCAAAGAGATCATCTCTTACTGTTGAACCAAGGACAACTACTTTTGATGTTTTTTCAACATTTTGATCAGATAGAAAATCACCCTCTCTAAGTTCTATGTTCCTAACAACAGCATAATTTGGTTCTGTACCAACAATACTCGTATTGGTATTATTACCAGAAAATACTAATTGTTGTTGAGAACTTACTACTTTAACAACAGCAGAAACGTGACTAATACTCTCAGATATGGCGTCTGCATCTTCTAGTGTTAGAGTTTTAGCAGAACCTCGTTGACCTTGCGGTCCGCCAAACGATCTAACAGCTCCAGGAGAAACAGTGACTAGATTTGCTCCTATAGATTCTATACTCTCTGTAACTTGCTGTTTTGCTCCATTACCAATAGCCGTCATTGTAATAACTGAAGCTATACCTATTATGATACCGAGCATCGTCAAACCTGTTCGTGCTTTGTTAGATTTAAGAGCTATAAATGTTTCTAATAAAATATCTCGAATTTTCATAGATTATATTTTCGCTTCCCTTTTCGTATGACGAATAGGATTTTCCGTTAAGAGACCATCTCGAATAAATAAAATTCTATCTGCGTGCTCGGCAACTTCTTGTTCGTGGGTAATCAAAACTATCGTCCGACCACTTTCTTTATTTAATTTTTGAAAAGTAGCCAATACAATATTCCCTGTTTTTGTATCCAGGTTTCCAGTTGGTTCATCAGCAAGTATTATTGATGGATTATTAACCAAGGCTCGAGCTATTGCCACTCTTTGAATTTGACCTCCAGAAAGTTGATTTGATAAGTGACCAAAATGTGATTCATCTAATCCTGCTTCCTTAAGAGCCTCTTTTGCTCTTCTTTCTCTTTCAGAAAATGTGACACCTTCGTATACAAGTGGTAACATTACATTTTTTAAAACAGTTGTTCTCGGTAAAAGATTAAACGACTGAAAGACGAAGCCGATATTTTTCTGTCTTATTTCAGATAATTCATCATCTGATAACTTTGAGACATCTTTACCATCTAAAAAATATTTCCCTGACGTAGGATTGTCTAGTGCCCCCAGGATATGCATGAGGGTAGATTTTCCAGATCCAGATGGACCCATAATAGCAACAAATTCTCCATCTTCAACCTTAAAACTTACTCCATTTAAAGCTGGATATGGTTCATCACTATTTTGGTTATAAACCTTTTTTATATTTTTAACTTCAATCATATTATCGCATCATTGCCCCCATGGCAGAGCCACCCATAGGAGGAACTCCGCCCATTACATTCTTATTGTTATTTGATCCTTGTGTTTTGCTATTTTGAGATGTTGTACTTTGAGTGCTAGACGACATTACCGTCTTAGAAATTATTTGATCACCATTATTCAAACCAGAAACTATTTCTATTAAAGTATCATCTGTAATCCCAGTAACCACTTCTTTTCTTATTATCTTCGAAGTAGCCAAAACTGCTTCAGACTTGTCTTTCAAAGTAACAGGGATTTCAAAAGCTTCTACATATGATTTTCCATTTTTGGTCTTAACTGCATTGTTTGAAACGGTTAATATATTCTTTTTCTCGTTAGTAATGATAGAAGCATTGACACTCATTCCTGGTTTAACACGAGCATCATCTTTACTAAAAACAATTTTTACTCCATAAGTCACCACCCCCGAATTAACTTCTCCCACAGAATCTATTTCTATTACCTTTCCTGGCAAGGTTAGATCTTCTAACGCGTCAAAAGTTAAAGTAACCTCTTGTCCTTCTTTTATAGATGCAACATCTACTTCATTTAAAGAAATAACTGCAACCTTGGAGGTAGTTATGATTGTACCAACAGAAGAACCAGATGATTCACCAATTTTTGCTGTGATAGAAGAAACTATTCCATCTATCGGAGCATAAATAAAGCAATCTTGATAAGACTGTTGCTTGTTTTCAAGAGTAAGTAAGGCACTTTTAATATCTATTTCATCAGCCGGGTTAATAGTTTCATTGAGTGATTCTTTATTTTCCTTTATCTCATTTTTACTAGACAACAAACTATTCACGGAATTATTTGTTTCTTCTACCCAAGAAGAAACATCATCCTTGGTAGTTTTGGATAGGGTTGTAGAATCTTCCAGATATAACGAGACATAATTGACGGCTGTCTGTAAATCTTTTGTTGCATTAGCATACAAGATTGCAATTTGGTGTGCATCATCTATTGTTTTTTCTATTTCCTCCCTTGAGCTATTTCTAGATAAATTTTTATAAACTTTTACAAAGTCATCAAAAGATCTTTTTGCTTTATAAAAACTATTCTCTGCCGTTTCTACTTTTTGTCGGCCACTACTATTTAATTTTAGATTTTTTTCTGGACCAAGGTATCCATCTTTATCAAATACTTCACTTATATTTTCTTGTAATAACGTGGTATCGGAAACAAAAGAGGAAACATTATTCCAGCCGTTGTCATATGACACATTCAAACCATTTTCTGATTTTAAAACAGAAAGAGAATCTGGTGATACAGTTTTTTGGTAATCCAATCTAGCACTCTCTAGGGACCTCTTAGCTTCTCTGGAATCTACTTCTGCTATCAAAGTCCCTTTCTCTACTCGTTGTCCTTCCTTTACTGCTACACGGGTTATTGTACCCGATGATTTAGCCTGTATAGTAATCGAATCTTCTGCTTCTACCTGACCAGTCTCAGTTACATATGTAGTTATATTTTTCAATTCTGCATTTTCTAATACGTATTTTGCCTCACTCTTATCCCTATTAAAAAATAATAAAAAGACAACTGACAATAGCACAACAGCCAAGATTATACTTATAACCTTATGCCTAAGCACAAGATTTTTTATTTTTTTAACTTTATTCATTTTTAGTTAAAAGAATCCTCTAGTGGTACTGGTAATACGCGAATTAATTTCGCCTCTATCTGACCTTTGTCATTGGGATTTCCAACCACCACAATAGCATCTTCCAATTTTAATTCTTCTTTTGTTATGGTTTCTCTTGCTTTTCTAATTTGTGTTTTTTCATCAATAACAACTACTTTTTCAGTAGATTCTTTGTCATCAAAAACTATAACATTTGGTAAGGAAATTTTTATTATTTTACCAATAGACCCATTTGCGTTAGGAAAATTCCTAAATTCGCCTCTTCCTTTATTTGGCGGAAGAGGATTCATTCTCGGAGCCCCAAAGTTAGCTTCATAATTTCTTCCCCAATTACAATTAAACATGGCTCTTTTGTGACCAGCAATAGTACCTAGATGAAAGATACAAAAAAGAACCGCTAGGGATAATGTTGTATATAATACAATCCTAAAGTCTCTTGAATTTAAAATATTCTTGATTTTTTCTTTATTCATATTTTTTAAAAAATTACGCTATTAATAATCTATTTTTAAGATAGTAGAAGGTCTTTTTTGTTGAAAAGAATAATGCAAAGACTAAGAATAAAGTAACTCCTAGACTAGCAAATGGAATTGAATCCGCTAGTGTCAAAGTGTACTCTTTCCAGTAGGTTGCCAAGAAACTACCATCAGAGAACAACAATGAAACATATTCAAAGAACCCCAACTTTTCGAACTCAGAAACCAAACTTACTATTGAAACAATCAAACCTACAAATGAAAACAATCCAAAAGAAGCAAAACCAATAGATTTGAATTTCACTTTTCTGTCTATTTTTCTTGAGATTTCAGTCCAAATATCCAAAGATAGTTGATCTCTTGAAGTATTTGCTGTTTTTATAAAAATCTCTTTAATATCTGTTTCCATGTGTAGTTTATACGATTTAAAATTAGTTTTGGTGCAAAGTGTTTTAATTATTTTTTCCTTTTAATTCTTGTTTCAATTTAATAATTGCTCGCCGATGATAACTTTTGACTGTGTTTAATGGTTTGTCGAGTAACTCTCCTATCTCTTTGAAGGTCATCTCGTTTTCATAATATAAAACAAGTATTTCTTTGTAGTGAGCTGGGAGTAATGAAATTGCCTCTTTTAAAAAATTTACATCTTCATTTTTAATAAAAATATTTTCTTGATCTGTTAAATCATCTGGTATGTTTTCCACTAAATCTTTGTCTTCTTCATAAAGCGAAGAAAAACTAATGGATTTTTTCTTTCTTAGATAATCTATCGTAGTATTCCTCGCTATATTGTATATCCAAGTTTTAAAACTTGCTCTTTTGGTGTCAAAATTTTTGAGATTCTTCCAAACTTTTATAAACACATCTTGAGTGAGATCTTCCGCGCTATCTTTCCCCGCTAGCCTAGAGATATAACTATATATCAGCTGAGTATATTTATCTATAATAAGTTTCAGAGATAAATCATCTCCGCCCAAATAGTTTTCTATAAGATTTTCGTCTTTCTTATCCATCTGTAATATCATATCATTTTGAGACTTCGGAGAAAATATCGTTTTGTAAATCAAAAAAATGATTTTACTGGCACTCTTGACTTTTAGAACTGATTAAGTATAATAGTATCGAAAAGTTCCTATTGTTAAACGAACAAAAAACTTTATACGTTATGTGCAGAAATTCAGTCCTCGTCGTCACAACAAAGAGACCGTCTAAACAAGACGAAAATACTTATGCCCAAGAAGTCAAAAAGGAAATCTTTTCTTCTGGAAAAACGCTAAAAGACGGAGAATTCAAGGTTGAAGTCAGCTTTATTGACCACAATGGGCACATTGACTACCAATCAAAGAAAGGGTCTCATATAAAAAGGGTAGTCTTTGATCTCGGTGGTTTCCGCGACGAAGGAAAAACAATCGCCAATGTGAAAAAAGGCTTAGCCAAGGTAAACAAGGTTGAGAACCCTCTCATGTTGAGAATCAGTACCGGAGATAATCTACATGGTTGCAAGAGCATTTCAAAATTGAAACATGTCGCATGCGACTTTGCGGATTAAAAGAAACGCACACGTAAGAAAAAACAAAAAGAACGGCGCCCACAAGGCGCCGTGTTTTTTATTTTTTTTATTCAGTTGTTATTCCGTCAAATTCTGCTTCGTTTTGTTCTGCTTCGTTTTTAGTTGTTCTTACTATTCCATCTTTGTGATGAGCAGGAGAATAAATTGTATACATCTTTAATCCGTCATCTCCAGCTATAACATTGTGTCTTGAACCTTTTGGAACTACAACAGCATCACCGTCCTTAACTTCATATTCTGTCTCATCTATTACAACCCGCCCACTACCCTTTTCGAATCTAAAGAATTGATCATTTTCATCATGGACTTCCATTCCGATATCTTCATTAGGAAGAAGACTCATAAGTACGAGCTGGCTCATTTCTCCAGTGTATAAAACTTTTCTAAAGTTATTGTTATCTTCTGTTAACTTTTCTATATTATCTTTGAAACCTTTTTTCATACGTTTTATATTTTTTAATTAAACTAATAATAACTTTAATTATTAACCTTCATTTCTTGAATTTTGTCTTCAGATTTGTCACTTTCTTCTCTAATGTCTTTTTTCTCATCTTTGATTTGGGATTGGGATTGATATGCTCTATACATTCTAGACATTACTAAGTATCCTACTGGGAAAGTAAACAATACTCCTACCCCAAAGAAGATAAAACCAGAAATCATAAACAATCCAATAAGTAAGTTTTTCCAAAATAGTCTCCACCCATTTTTCTTTGTCATCACCCAAGAATCAGAAAGACTATCGATAGCCCCTTGGTTTTTTTCTATCGAAAGATACAGAGCAAAGGCTAGTCTTCCGGAAAAATAAAAAGCTGGCAAAAGTAAAAACGGCAAGCTTACTATGAAGATGATAAAAAATAGAACCGAAGTTTTTAGTACGTTCCAATATTGCAAAAGCGTTGGAAATGTTTTTTTGCTAAAAAAATCATAACCCTTTTTATCTATCAAACATAGAGTATATTTTATCCAAACGAAAACAAGTAGGAAGCTTATGGCAAAAGAAAGAACAGCTGGTCCAAAACCGTTTTCTTGGCTAAAAGCATTAACTATGGCTGTTACCGCCGTCAAAAGGATTAAAACGCCAAAGTTCTCTTTGTAGATAGGCCAAGATTGTTTAATTGAATCCCAAATTTTAAATTTAAAAATCATGTTTTTTAAAAAATAAAACTAATAATTAACTACTCTTTTATTATAACAATTAAACCTCAAAAACCACAATAGGGGGAGCAAATTGACAAAAATTGCTAAAAGTCTAGTATAATATGAAATATAGAACAAAACTAAAAAACAAAAATTATGAGAAAACATAAATTGATAGTGATAGAGGGTACCGACGGATCGGGAAAAGCCACTCAAACAAAAATGATCCGCGAAAGGCTAGAGGCTGAGGGTTTAAAAGTAGAAACTCGAGACTTTCCTAATTATAAAAATTTCTATGGAAAAATGATTGGGAAGTTCCTTTCAGATCCGGTCTATGATTGGGTTCACGTTCACCCATTGATAGCATCAACATTCTATGCCTTAAATAGAGATGAGGATAAGGAAGAAATCGAGAAGCTCATCCGTAGTAACGATATTGTAGTTTTTGACCGCTATGTATCTGCAAATCAGATACACCAGGGTGGTAAAATTAAAGATATCGGAAAAAGAAGAGAGTTCTTAAAAGAATTAGAGTTGTATGAGTACGACAAACTCGGATTGCCAAAGCCAAACCTTGTTTTCTTTTTGGATCTATCTCCTGCCCTATCCCAGAAGCTTATTGAAAAAAGAGATGAAGAGACTAAGCGAAGTTATCTTAATGGTAAAAAAGACGTGCATGAAACCAACGACGAATTCAAAAAGAATTCTTACGAAGCAGCTGTCTGGCTTGCCAAAATGGAACCTAACTGGATAAGGATCAACTGTGAAAAAGATGGAGATATTAAATCCGTCGAAGAAATTCACGAAGAAATCTATTCCAAGCTCACAGCTTTCTTAAAAACCCATTAATGAACAAAAAACGAAGGACTCCGTCAAAACACGGAGCCTTTTTGTTTGCTGCGAGACTAGGACTCGAACCTAGATTAGCGGAGCCAGAGACCGCTGTCCTACCATTAGACGATCTCGCAATAAAAGATCACAACAAAATATTACCACAAAACCTTAAAAAAACAATTGTATTACTAGCTATTTTGGGGTAAAATACAAAACATGAATGAAGATAAAAAATATGGATATAAAGAAATAACAGCTGAAGATATTAGAAACGGAGGAATAACCCTTAACGCTATCGACGGAGAGGAAGAAAAACTATGTATGATCCAAGATGAATTTCGAACAGGAATGGATATCGTAAAAGACCTTCCCCCTTCTGTCACCTTTTATGGATCAGCAAGATTAAAAGAAGATCATCCTGAATACATAAGAGCATATAAATTAGCTTATCGTTTAGCAAAAGAACTTGGTTTTATCGTTATCACTGGTGGTGGTCCAGGAATTATGGAAGCTGCAAACAAGGGTGCAAAAGATGCAGGAGTAGAATCAATTGGTTTAGCAATAAGACTACCTCACGAACAACATACTAACCCTTATGTAACAAAAGAAGCTACTTTTAATTTCTTTTTCGCTAGACAAGTTTGTATGTCTTACACCACAGAAGCTTGTATCTTTTGCGCAGGAGGTTTTGGAACATTAAATGAACTTTTTGAAGTTCTAACTATTCTTCAAACAAAGAAAGTTGGAAAGTTCCCTGTAATCTTATACGGAGTAGAATTTTGGACACCTCTTAAACAGATCATAAAAGACTTCTTGGAAGATAAATATGAGTTAGTCGGTGAAAATGACGATCAAATATTTGTTATAACCGATGACGAAGACGAGGTTTTAAATATCGTAAAGAAAACAGGTACAAGAGACGGAAGCGACGCCCTTTACTAAAAAATAAAATCATAAATCCCACAAGTAATTACTTGTGGGATTTATGATTTTTTATACAAGCGTTTACAAAAGCATTAAACAAAGGATGTGGCTCTAGAGGCCTTGCATTAAATTCTGGATGAAACTGAGTTCCTAGGAAAAACGGATGTTTATTTCTTGGTAATTCAGCTATTTCACACAAAAGTCCATCTGGGGATTTACCTGAAAAAATCATTCCTGCTTTTTCCAATTTATCTACATAAGCATTGTTAACTTCATAACGGTGCCTATGTCTTTCGGAAATTTCTTTTTTACCATAAGCATTTTTGGCCACACTACCATCTTTGAGAATTGCTTTATAAGCACCAAGTCTCATACTACCACCCATTAATCTTTGTTTTATTTTTTCTTTTTGATCTTCCATCTCATCAACTATCAAATTTTTTGAATTTGGATTTATTTCTTTTGTGTTAGCATCCTTTAGTCCAAGAACATTTCTAGCATACTCTATCACCATTAGTTGCATTCCATAGCAAAGACCAAAATATGGTATCTTATTCTTTCTAGCATATTCTATTGTCTTGATTATTCCTTCTATTCCACGAGAACCAAAACCTCCTGGAACTATTATTCCATCATATTGTTTTAGTTCCTTTAATTTTCTAGCATCTTTTTCATATTCTGTTGATGATATCCATGTTAAGGTTGGTTTTCGTCCATAGAAATATGAAGAATATTTAACTGCCTCTATAACACTCAAATACGAATCTGAGAAAGTGAAATCTCCCGTATTAAAATACTTACCAACAACGGCTATCTTTAATTCTTTTTTCAAACCAGATGTAGATTCTGCAAATTTCTGCCAAGGAGTAACACCTCTGTTTTTACGATAAGGTAGACCTATGGTTTCGCTAATGATTTTACCTAAATTTTCTTTTTCATAATTGCGTGGAATATTATAAATACTATCAACGTCGGGAGATGAAATTACTCTGTCCTTAGAAATGTTACAGAACATTGAAATTTTCTCTTTTCGAGGATCGTCTAGAGGTACTCGGCTTCTCGCCAATATAATATCTGGTTGTATTCCCGAAGAGTTGAGGGTACGAACGGCATATTGTGTTGGTTTTGTTTTCATCTCCCCCACTTTTGAAGGTATAGGTAAAAATGAAACCATCACAAAGAAGACATCTTTTGGATTTTTGATTTTCATCATTCTAGCAGCTTCTAGAAAAAGCATGTTTTGGTATTCTCCAACAGTTCCTCCTATCTCTATCATCACAACGTTTGCATTAGCTTTATCTCTCGCTTCTTCAATACGACGAATGACTTCTAGTGGGATGTGAGGAACAACTTCTACACATTTTCCACCGTACTCCAAATTCCTTTCTCTTTTTATAACATTCTCATAGACCCTCCCAGTCGTCATGTAATTAATGTTTGGTAAGGTGGTGTTTAAAAATCTTTCATAATTACCCATATCTTGATCACACTCATATCCATCATCCAATACAAAAACTTCCCCGTGTTCTGTCGGATTCATCGTTCCCGCGTCTATATTTATATACGGATCTATTTTTATGGAAGTTACTCTGTGACCTTGATCAAGTAGTATTCTCCCTATAGAAGAAGAAGCCACCCCTTTACCTACACCTGAAATTACTCCACCGACGACAAAGATATACTTACAGTTACTTTTCTTGTGTATATTTTTTGTCGATAGTGTGGTCTTCATGTTATCTCTTTAAGTATTTATGGACAGCAAAGAAACTAGATATTCCTCCTATGATAGTTCCAGAGCCGAGCATTATAATAAATAATTGTAAGAAGTTAGATTTATAGTAAGAAAATAGATTTATTCCTATAAATTCTGTCATTTGATTACCAAGCCATATCGAAACAGGAATAAAGATTATCATCGTTGCCAATGAAGCGATAACTCCCACGATGATTCCAGACACGATAAATGGTCCGCGAATATAGTCACCTCCTGCACCAACCAATTTCATAACACCTATTTCTTCTCGTGATATATAGATAATTAATTTAACAGTACTAAATGTTATCACCAAAGAAATAATGACTAGAATCAAAGATACAGCAAAGCCTAATTGCTTGGCTCCATTGATTATCGAAGTCAATCTATCTATAACCATTTTATTCTGACTATAATCTATTTTATCTATAATCATCAATTCTCCTCGCGAGATTGTATTTTCACTTTCAAAATACTTAGAAATGCTTTCATATTGAGACGGATCTTTTGCTCTGACATTCAAAGATGCTCCTAGTGGATTTTCACCTAATTCTTCGAGGGCTTGTAATGTTAAATAATCGTTAGCATGTTTCTCTTTAAAGTCCATTAATGCTTGGTCTTCAGAAACGTACTCAATATCTTTAACTTCTGGTAATTTTTCGAGAGATTCTTTGATATTTAGGATAGATGTTTCAGAAGCATTAGGAACAAAATAAACAGTTACGTCTACCTTATCTTTTATTTCATTAAGGGAAGCATTAAGAGCTGCTTGTATAAAGACAAGAGAAGTAATAACAAACAAGGTGATTGTCATTATCAGAACGCTAGCAACAGAAGTAAAACCACTTCTTTTAAAGTTACGACATCCAGATATTACAACTCTTTTAAATTTAATAAAATTCATATTTTTATTATAGCATGTACTTGCCATCTTTATCGTCTCTTACTATGCGACCATTTTCTAGTGTAATAACTCTCTTTTTAACTTGGTCTATGACTGTCCTATTGTGAGTTGTTAAAATAACAGTTGTCCCCAATTCGTTTATTTTCTTTAATAGATTAACAACATCATTTGTATTTATAGGATCAAGGTTTCCTGTTGGCTCATCTGCAATAATTATATCAGGCTGAGTGATTATTGCGCGAGCTATGGCAAGTCTCTGTTTCTCACCACCAGACAATTGGTGTGGAAAATTATTTTCTTTTCCATTTAAACCTACCAATTCTAAGACTCTAGGAACATCTTCTTTTATCTCATCTTCATCTTTATCTACAGCTTCCATTGCAAAAGCAATGTTCTCATAGACGGTTTTGTTGGGTAAAAGACGAAAATCCTGAAAAACTGTCCCAATTTTCCTTCTTAGTTTAGTTAATTCTTTACTTGTTAGTTTAGTAATATCTGTTGAGTCAAAAAAGATAGAGCCTTTGGAAGGATCTTCTTCTGCCAAAATCAATTTAGTTAATGTTGTCTTTCCTGCTCCCGAATGTCCAACGATAGAAACAAACTCCCCTTGAGAGATTGTAATATTAATGTCCTCAAGACAAACATTGTCCGAATATTTTTTTGTTACATTATTAAAATAAATCATTGTCTTTGTTATGATATCACAAATCCTTTTCCGCTTCAATAAAATCATCTAATTCACCATCTTGTAAAACAGCATCCACCTTACTAGTTTCCATTAGGGTGCGATGGTCTTTGATCATTTTATAAGGATGGAGGACGTAAGACCTAATTTGATTACCCCATTCAATCTCTACTGTTTTTGATATTGAAAAACCATCTTTTTCTCTTTTTTTATCTTCTTCTCTCTTCTTAAAAAGCTTCCCTTTTATCATTTCTATAGCTTTTTCTTTATTTTGTTCCTGTGAACGTTCATTTGAAACACTAACCGAAATATTTGTTGGGATGTGAACTATTCTGACTGCCGTTTCTCTTTTATTAACATTTTGACCTCCTGGTCCACCTGATTTTGACAACTCTATTTTTAAGTCATCTGGTTGCAAGATGATATCCTTATCTTCCTTGGACAATTCTGGAATAACTTCAACGAGGGAAAAAGACGTATGTCGAAGAGATTTCGCATTAAAAGGAGAAATTCGAACAAGACGATGAACCCCCGATTCGTTCTTTAGTAATCCATAAGCACCCTTCCCTTTTATTTCAAGTGAGATATTTCGATAGCCACCAAAATCATTTTTATTTTCATTTACAATACTGAACAAAAAATTCTTTTTATCTAAGTATTTTGTATACATACCGAGCAACATTGCTGAAAAGTCTTCGGCGTCATCACCTCCTGCTCCAGACAAAATAGACAAAATACAATTACCTTTATCATATTTATTTACCCCAAGTAAAAGATCTTTTAACTCGTTAATTCTTTTGATTGTATTTTGGGCTTTTGTTTTATCATTCCAAAAATCAACTTGAAGCATTTCATTTTCAAGAGTTTCTATTTCTTTTTTGATTCCTTCTTTATTTTGATCCATAGAGCCGAAGGTCAGGATTGAACTGACGACCTGCGGTTTACGATACCGCCGCTCTACCAACTGAGCTACTTCGGCTAATTTATACTTTTCCCGCTACCAAACAACCACTTTGACTTAATGATTTTTTTAAAAAATCTAAATTGAGCCCACGATCGGAATTGAACCGATGACCTCGCCCTTACCATGGGTGTGCTCTACCAACTCCTGCCCGCAATGCTTAAAGCATAGCTTTTGCAGGCGGGGAGCTACAAAACTTCATCCGCTGAGCCGTTGATCGGGATTGAACCGATGACCTCGCCCTTACCATGGGCGTGCTCTACCAACTGAGCTACAACGGCTTATGGTTTTATTATATTACTATTTTTTTGTCTTTTTTACAATTATCCTTGCATTTTTTTGGATTTTGGGTTATTATGCTTTTTATACATCGCGGGATAGAGAAAAGGTATCTCGCAAAGGAATAATAGCTCGAATGACCTAAGGTTATGAGCCTGTTCCTTAAAAGGTTAGTTTTTGCATTTAAGTTTAAAGTTTGTACATATCGCGGGATAGAGAAATGGTATCTCGTAAGGCTCATAACCTTAAGATCTTGGTTCAATTCCAAGTCCCGCAACATTTATTTATAACCTATTTTAATAGAGGGTTTTTAAGGTTGAAAATATATTAAAATATGCTATATTTATATCGCACAGATAGATGTTGGTGTAGCTGTTTTGGTTAGGTTATATGTGAAATATGTCGGTGTAGCTGTTTTGGTTAGGTTATATGTGAAATATGTCGGTGTAGCTGTTTTGGTTAGGTTATATGTGAAATATGTCGGTGTAGCTCAGCTGGTTAGAGCGTGGGACTCATAAGCCCAAGGTCGGAGGTCCGAGCCCTCCCACCGACACATGAAAATAAAGAAAATACAAAAAATTAGTTTAATATCATTTCTGTCTTGCATGATTCTATGTGCCTGTTTGGCTATATTTATGATTTGGAACGAACCAAAGGATTTTGGCGTAATTAATCAATTAACTCTTACCTTCTTTATTATTGGGTTAGCTTCTTTTTTAACATGGATTACTGTTATAATATTAGAAATTAAAAGGGGTATTGAAAAAAAATAAGTTTTAGGTTAAGATAATACTTGCAGAAAAGAAAAACATGCTTTGTTAAAAAACAAATAACACATGCAGCCGTAGCTCAACTGGTTAGAGCACCCGCCTGTCACGCGGGAGGTTGAGGGTTCAAGTCCCTTCGACTGCGCAAATAAAAAAAGAAGCCTAAATGGCTTCTTTTTTTCAGTCGAAGGGACTTGAAAGACGGAGCACGACGGTGCGAGGCGGGGTCGCGAGATTTTTCAGCAGAAAAATACTTGTGACCAAGTCCCTCGTTTTGTATTTTATTTATATATACTGGGTGATTTTGTTTTTTGCATAAGAAGGGACTTGAACCGGGGGCTTGCGAAGCCCGCGACAGCGGAAAGCCCGAGTGGAGGTCAATGAAGTGAGATATTTTATGAGTGATAACGAAATAAAATATCCACGAGAGTGACCAAGTCCCCCATTTTGCCTGCGTAGGGACTTGAACAGCGGAGTCATATTTTCTTACCAAAGAAAATAGACGAGCTGGTGACCAGACAAAAACCTTTTGACAAAAGTGTTTTTTGAGAATAAGCTATAATTAAAATAAACCTTTTAAAAACTTAATAACATGGAAACAGAGAAGCCTAAAATTTTTGTACTAGACACGAATGTTCTACTACATGATTCTTTATCTATCTTTTCTTTTAAGGAGCATAATGTTTATATCCCCATAGAAGCAATCGAGGAACTCGATAGGGTTAAAAAGGGAAATGATACATTAAACTACAACTCAAGAGACTCCGCCAGAAACCTTGACGAAAAATTCCCACCAGAAAAACTTTTCGACGGTGGAGCTTCGTTGGGAGAAGGCCTTGGGTTAATCAGAATTATAATGAGTTTTCCATACAATCCAGAGGTTGAAAAATACTTTTCTCCTCTAGAAGTTAAGAATGGTTATTTACAAAAAAATGTAGATCACCATATCATTAATACCGCCTACTGTTTATCTAAAGAAGAAAAAGGTAGCGAGATTATTCTTGTTTCAAAAGACGTAAATGTACGATTAAAAGCAAAATCTCTCGGTTTAAGAGCCGAAGATTACAAAGCCGATAAGGTAGTAGATGTTAACTCTTTATACAGAGGGGCTAGAAAAATAATAGTTCCTAAGGAAAAAATAGATCAGCTATACAAACTGAAATATTTTGAATTTTCAGGGAAAGAAAGATTGGACCCTAATGAATGTTTAATACTAACAACGCACGGGGTAATGGGGGTGAATCAGACAGCACTTGGAATTCACGAGGATGGAATTATAAAATTGGTAACAAAAGATGGAGTTTCTGCTTTTGGAATAAGGCCTAAAAATTCAGAGCAAGCATTTGCCTTGTCATTCTTATTGAATCCAGCAATAACCCTAGTAACAATTATAGGCAAGGCTGGAACGGGAAAAACAATCCTTTCTATCGCTGCCGCTCTTGATCAGGCAATGGAAAGAGACGGGGAAGAATTATACGAGGAGGTATTATTCACAAGGCAAACAATATCACTTTGTGATAACGACATCGGTTTTCTTCCCGGAACAGCAAAAGAAAAAGTTAACCCGTATATGCAAGGACTTTATGATAATCTTGGAGTCATAAAAAGCGACACAAAAAATACCAACAAGGTACAAAGATTGCAAGATGAAGGAAAAATAATAATTGAACCACTTTCTCTGATAAGAGGAAGGAGTTTAGCAAAAAAATTTTTCATCATAGATGAGGCACAAAATCTTACACCTGGTGAAATAAAAGCAATAATCACTAGGGCCGGAGAAGGAACAAAAATAGTCCTTATTGGGGATATTTCTCAAACTGACACTCCCCTATTAGATGAAAGATCCAACGGCCTTAGTGTTCTAATAGAAAAAATGCGTGGACAAGATTTTTATGCTCATGCCGTCTTAAAAAAGGGCGAGCGAAGCCATATGTCCGAAGTCGCGGGAAATCTTCTCTAGTTTTTAAAAACATAAAAAGGGCTGACATCTGTCAGCCTCTTTTTTTATTTTATATTACCTCCAATTCTTCAAAAAAGTTTTCGTACATCTTTATAGCCCTCCTTGCTTCATTTTGATTGAAAGCAAAATCAGAGCCTTCGTGAGCTATTTGATTTCTAATCAAATGAGCCTTCCATGCGTCATCAACATATTGCACCCCTCCACCTTGTGCATCTTTTAATAATTCACTTAAACTTTCTCCTACAAAATTCTTATCGCGCAAAAATTCTTCCATCATAGTATCTGCTTCTATTACAGCAACTCTCCAATCTGAAGGATTTAAACTTTCTACTAAGCTTAAAACATAGTGCCACCTAGGGTCTGCACTTTTTTCCTTTTGTTTTTTCTTGTACAACGCATCAGCAATAGCTTGATCTATTCGTTCTCTTTCATCCTGTCTTAATTCTCTGGTCCTAATTAACGTATATGTAATAATTGCAATACAAAAAACAGATAACAATCCAGATATTAAACCTATTAAATCCCAAGTTTCTCCGTCTAGAACATAAGACAATATCAGGTTTAACCATTCCCTGACCTGGCTGAAAATATACTCTATGTTTAGATAGTGTGGTGTAAAAAGAGGCTTGTCTACTACTTGGTTTATTATTTCATTTTGCATAAAAAATTATTAATCTCTAATTTCTTTTTCAAAATCCTTACCTATTGTAAATAAAATATCTTCTCTCAAAAATGGTGCGGTAATTTGAAGACTAAATGGAAGACCTAAATTATTTTCCCCTGCTGGAATAGCTATCGCAGGAAGGTCAGCAAGATTAGCTGGTGCAGAGAAGATGTCACTAAGATACATCGAGACTGGATCATTCAATTTTTCTCCCAATTTAAATGGCAAGAAAGGAACAGCTGGAGTTACGAGAGCGTCAACTTCTTCAAAAGCTTGATACAAAGAATCTTTGATCATTTTTCTTACTAACAACGCTTTGTTGTAATAAGCATCATGATACCCATGAGAAAGCACATACGTTCCCAAAAGAATTCTACGTCGAGCTTCTTTGCCAAAACCTTGCCCACGGCTTTTTGTATAAGTTTCAAAAAGATTATCAGCCTTGGCTGAAAGACCATAACGAATACCATCATATCTAGCCAAGTTGCTTGAGACTTCCGCTGGCATAATTATATAATAAACGGCCAAAGAATATTTTAGAATGGGTAGATCAATATCAATAATTTCATACCCCGCTTTCTTTAGCTTCTCACAGTTCTGATTAAAATTATCTAGAACTTCCTTGTCCAAACCTTCCCCCGTTAAAAATTCTCTAGGTACTCCTATCCTTTTTTTAAGTGTTTTGTTTTTTATTTCTCTCTTTTCATCTTTAATTGAAGTGCTATCTTTTTTGTCATATTTAGATATGGCATTAAAAATAATTTCAACATCTTTGACAGTTCTACCCATTGGGCCCACTTGATCAAGAGAACTCCCCATGGCTATTATTCCAGACCTCGAAACTGCCCCATAAGTTGGTTTTAGCCCCACAAGCCCCGTAAATGCCGCTGGTTGCCTTACAGAACCGCATGTCTCCGTTCCTAGGGCGATAAGAGCCATGTCACCGGCAACTGCTGATGCTGAGCCTCCTGATGAACCACCTGGAACACGGGACTCATCTAATGGATTTCTAGTTACTCCGAAAGCGCTAGTTTCCGTGGAAGAACCCATAGCAAATTCATCCATGTTTGTTCTTCCTAGTATTACGACACCTTGTTCTTTTAGTTTTTCTATCACAAAAGAATCATATGTTGCCACATAATTTTCTAGAATTTTAGAAGCAGCCGATGCTTTGTGGCCTTCATAAAGAATGTTATCTTTGATTGCCATAGGTATACCAGTTAGCAAAGTGTCCTTCCCTTCTTTGAACATATCTTCTGCTATTTTAATTGACGCCTCTAAATCATTAAAAATTTCAAGATAAGCATTTATCGTAGAATTTTTCGTTTTAATATTATCTAAATAAAAATCAACTAAATCTCGAACAGTAATTTCTTTGTTCTTTAATAATTCGTGAGCCTTTTCAATTGTAAGATTTTTTAAATCCATCTTTTTGTATTTTGTTTTATCTATTATTTTTCTTTTTAAAGATTTAACGCTCCTTCTCCATTCCTTATTCGTGTCATTCGTTCCCGTTCGTGGATTTGCGTCGTGTTTGCCTCCTTCTATTCGTGTCATTCGTTCTCATTCGTGTATTTGTGTCGTGTTTGCATTTTACATTATCTTTTTAACTTTTATAAATCCATCTTCGGTGTCAGGTGCGTTCGAAAGAATTTTATCTGTATTTTCTTTTGAGTTGTTAGTGACTATATCTTCTCTCGTAACATTTCTAGTAAAATAATCATCTTTATTTTTTACCTCATCCCCCATCTTTCCAGAGACCTCTTGAACTTGTCCCACGTAGGCTAAAATTGACTGGAAGTCTTTTGCAACACCTTCCATTTCTTCTTCGCTCATATCTATACGTGCCAAATCGGCAAGTTTTTTGATTTCTTTACTATCCATATATTAAAGAATAGCATATTTTAAGGTGATTTAAAACTTAACCTTGTATCATTTTTAAAAACTCTTGTTCGGAGATTGTTTTTATTTTTAGTTTCTCTGCTTCTTTTATTTTACTTCCTGGGTTCTCTCCTGCTAAAACATATGAGGTGTTAGAAGAAACTGATCCGGAAACCTTTCCGCCATTTTCTATTATTTTCTTCTTCGCCTCCTCTCTTGATAAAGTAGGCAATGTTCCAGTCAATACAAAAGTTTTTCCTGTAAAAACTCCTACTTTTTTCTTCTCAGTAATTATTTCTACTCCATTTTCTTTTAATTTTTCTATGAAATGTAGGTTGTTTTTGTCTTTGAAAAATTCATATATACTTTTTGAAACTACAGGACCAATGTTTTCTATGCTATTTATTTCTTCTTCTTTAGCTTCTATTAAATTATCTAAAGTATGAAAGTACTCCGCCAAATCTATAGCTGTTTGTTCCCCTACATGAATAATTCCAAGGGCATAAATAAATCGCCAAAATGGAACCTTTTTATGTTCTTCGATTGAATTTATTATATTTTCTGCTGATTTATCACCGAATCTTTCTAGACCAGCAAGATCACTTTTTTCGAGGGTAAACAAGTCTGTTGCATCGCTGATAAGTCCCTCTTCTTTTAACCTATCTAAAATTTTAGGTCCTATTTCATAAATTTCAAAGATATTTACAAAATGTTGCAGACCTCGTCTATTTCTAGCTGGACAATTTTTATTTGTACAATAAAAAGCTACAGAATTTCTAGTTAGTACGGGGGTTTTGGCCGGCGATGAGTTGTTCTGAGAAAAGACTAATGAATCTATATCTAACCCAGGAGCAGACAAAGTTCTGTGAGCAATGGTCTGGCCCCTCTCTTCCCTCATCCCTGCCCGAAGCTGCTTCATCGTTGCAGGCGGGCGAGGACCTTGCGAAGAGAAGCTTTGTCCAGCTCCAGATTTTATTTTTTCCACACTTCCCCCGCACACAGGACAAGAGTTTGGCATCTCAAAATTCTTTTCTTTGCCAGAGCGTAAATCTTTCAAGACTTCAACAACTGCTGGTATAACATCACCGGCCTTTTCAATAATGACAGTGTCTCCTATTTTAACGTCCAATCTTTTAATCTGATCGTAATTGTGCAAAGTAGCTTTAGAGACAGTTGATCCAGCTACCAAAGTTGGTTCAAAATGTGCCACAGGTGTTAGAACCCCAGTTCTACCAACATTAACTGAAATACTCTTAAGTACGGTTGCTGCTTGTTCAGCTTTGTATTTATAGGCAACTTTGAATCTTGGAGCCTTACCTACAATACCGAGAGTTTCTTGAGTTTTTAAATCTTCTATCGAAATAACTATGCCATCTGTTCCAAAAGGTAAACTTTCTCTAACCTTCTCAACTTCGTTTATAAAATCAAAAGCCTCGTTTAATACTCCAACTTTTTTAACATATTTATGAGTCAAAAATCCCCACTCTTTAAAGTATTTTTGCTTTTCAGATTGTGTTTGAATTCCTATATTAGAATTAACTATTTCCCAAGGATAAAAGCTAAGTCTTCTTTCTTTAACTAGATTTGGATCTAGCTGCCTAAGACTTCCTGCCGCAGCATTTCTAGTATTAGCAAAAGGAGGTTTACCGAGTCTTGTTTGTTCTTCGTTTAATTCTTCTAAAACTTTTTTAAGCATTATAACCTCCCCTCTTATCTCTACTTTATCAGGATAATTTCCTTTTAGTTTTAGAGGGATAGCTTCTATCATTTTTAAATTTTCAGTCACATCCTCCCCAATCAATCCATCTCCTCTTGTAGCTCCTTGAACAAAAACTCCGTTTTTATAAGTTAAAATAGCAGTTAAACCATCTAGCTTTAATTCACAAAAATAATCTGTTATTTTATTCGTAAGTTTATAAATTCTTTCTTGCCAATCTTCTACTTCTTCAAAAGAAAAAACATCGTTTAAGCTTGTTGCTCTCGATTCATGTTTAACTTTACGAAAAGATTCCAACGGTTTACCCCCCACTCTTTCAAGAGTTGATTTTTCTTCTTTTACATCAGGATATTTTTTCTCTAGCCCTCTTAGTTCTCTAACTAGGGAATCATAAACTTCATCAGAAACAGACGGGCTGTCTTGTTCGTGATATTCTTTCTGGTATCGAGAGATAAGTTCTCTTAAAACTTTTATCCTCTTTAAATCCTGAGAATAATCTTGTGATAATTTAATCTTTGACATATTTTATTCGTAGACTATTTTAATTTGTCTTTCTACTGTTCTTATATTGTTTTTATTACAGATATTATAACCGTTCGCTATAATAGTAGTGGAAGGATCATTTTTGGTAGTTTGGATTCGATAACAGGGGTCCTGACTTTCCCCAATATTTCCAGAAGGCTCGATGTCATAACTTCCATCGATATTAGGATCTACTGTCATATCAAAACCACCACAATTCCATGAATAACTTTCAAGATTTAGAAAATCTGGAATAGTGTCTTTTATTTCCATATCAAATAACAGCGCACAGTCCGAAGCTGTATCTGCCATATAAAATGCAGTTTGAGAATCTCTAGACAAAGAAGAGAGAACTATTTGTTTATAAATTGCATTAGTAATACCAGCCGCAATAACAGAAATAGCGCTTACAATTATAACCGTAAACAAGATAGCATAACCTTTTTGATTTTGATTAAATGTTTTAAACATAAGTTATTGCCACTTTGATAATGTGGTGGTTAGTTCTCTCGACTTATTTAAATTACCATTTTTCCAGGATACTTTTGCCGTTACCACCAATTGATCTGCCCCCTCACTGACAACGGTTAATGTTCTTTTAAAATTTGTTCTAGTCTTTCCAGATATTCCACTTGGATGATTGTTAGTCAAATAGAAAGAGTTACTTGTTGCCGTTTCATCTAGGTATAAATATCGACAATCATCACTTGAACAAGTAAAGATATTTGAACCACTAGGCACGTTGACATCTATTATACATCCCACAGAAGTATTGTTGCATCCGACATTAGTGTATTTAGTATAAAAATTAGTCCAAGCTGTGTTTATGTCATTTTCTACATTTAAAAAGACGCTGGTGTCCCTATCGTTTCTAACAAAATCAATGGCCTCTTGTAATAAATAATTTGCAGTAATCTCATCTCTTGCATATTTAGTTGCGAACAAACTATCAGATACCACAGTCATCAAACCAACAACTACAAAAGTCAAAATAAAAATAGCCGTCAACGCTTCTACCAAAGTAAAGCCACCATTTTTATTTTTAATGTCTTTAATTACCGTTATGTTGTTTTTTATTCTATTTATTATCATAAAATCATTAAAAATTCCTTTGTGATGCCATTGTTTGAATCATAAAAGAAGCTGGTTTGCCTTTAACATCAATCGTCCCTTTTAATAAAATATAAACATTAGCTTGAGTTGAGTCATATGGGTTAGATCCTTTTACAAAAAACGTTAATTTATTGATATTAATATCAGAGGAGACAATCTCTATACAATCACTATCTAATGTTCCAATACATCTCTGAATAGTATAGCTATCCACCTCTGTATCTCTTTTATGTAATTTATAGCTGACCCTTTCTTCCGAAAGACTGCCGTCATTTAATTGTGGGACAAAAGAAAATAAATTCGCCCCCAAAGGACAATCTTGGGTATCAGTTATAAGATCAGGAACTGCGTCACCACAGTAATAATTCACACCCATTCTTATAGATCTAGTCATACTCTCCATTGCAAAATTAACATTATCCATTGAAAAACGAAGTCCTCGAGAATCCTTAGACGCCCCCATTAAAGCTATGAGTGACCCGATAGAAGAAATGACTATTACAACAAAGACGGTTGTTGCCACCATAAGCTCTACTAGAGTGAATCCACCTTCGTTTTTAATTTTATTTTTTATATTAAACATATTATTCTGATACGCTTATTTGCCCACTATTTGAAATTCGAATAGTTCTGACAGTCTCAACCCCTCCTGCCGTATTTTTAACATCTATTTTTACATAAACTACGTCTTCCATACCTATAGAGCAATAACCACTTAATGGATTTTCTTTGTAACAAAAAAACGGCTCTGGGTTAGGTCTATAAAAAACAATATCTAAGGCATCATCTCCGACCAAAGTACCTATCTCAGAATCACTGGCTCCATATATTTTTATACTTGATATTTCATCTGAACTTAATATCTTTAAAATTTCTATACATTCATCTCCGTCGATTGGATCACCACATCCATTATAAGCTCCGTAATCATATCCATAGTTTTTATCACCCATTTCAGCAAACACCACAAACGATTTATTGGAACTTTTATATTCATCTCCTGAAACTAGAGGGTTTATACTGAATCTAACTCCATAACCTCCAAGAAAAACATCATTTACCCCCCTAACCCCAATTGCATAGCTTTGAGCCTTTCTGATAGAAAGTGCGATATCATCAACTAAATTTTGAGTCGACATTGATGAATTAAATTGCCCATAGTTAAAAACAGTAACAGTACTAATCACCACAAAGATACTTATAACCACCATCATTTCTAAGAGGGTTGCACCTTTTGTGTATTTATTTTTGTTACCAAATTTAAACATCAAAAATTAAAAGGTAAAAATGTTAATTAAGGTATTAAAATTAAATCCAAAAAGAAAAGTGATTAGAATTCCAAGAATAAGAAATGGGGCAAAAGGAATTTCTGTTTTAAATCCAACTTTCTTTCTATTAAATATCATCATGGCAAGGCCAACAATAGCCCCTATCCAAAATGCGAGAATAACTGCAAATACTCCACCAGATAATCCAAGCATCCAACCTATCCCTATCATTAATTTTACATCCCCAAATCCCATCAATCTCCCCTTAGAAAATAGCCAGATTAAAACAAATGGTAATGCGATAATTGGACCAGCAAAAATATCTAGCAGTGCTGCCCAAGAAAAGATATTTCCAAAGAGTAATAGATTTGAAATTGTTACCAAGAAAGAGATAAAAATAAACGGAAATACTGTTTTGTTTGGTATTATTTTATGTCTTAAATCGTATACAAACATAACTATCAGCAAAGAAAACAAGATCAAATAAACAGAGGCATATCCAACATATAACCAATAAGAAAAGAATAGGAATGGAATAAACTTAACAGAAACTGATAAGAATATTAATCCTGTTAGTATTTCAACTATCGGATATTGAGCCGAGATGCGACTTTTACATTTCCTGCATCTGCAACCTTGAATAAAATAAGATACCACAGGAATGAGTTCAAACCATCTCAACTTATGCCCACAAGTCATACACATAGAACTGTCATTAACAATCTTTCGCCCCGAGTTAAGACGATAAATAACTACGTTCAAAAAACTTCCTATAATCGTTCCTAAAATAAATATAAAAATTAAAATAAGTATTGGTGTCATATGCTTTTATTATACCACCTTGTCCTTTAAAAACAAAAACAACCCGAGTAGGGTTGTTTTTGAGACACGTCTTAAAGCTAGCAGGTTGCATCTCCAGAAGCCAAAGTATTTCCTGTTGTTTGTTTTGAAGCCCCCGTTGAATCTACACACCAAGAATTAGAGCTGCTTGTTTTTAAAGGCATAGAAACTGCCCACGCAGCACCACCTGTGGTAACTGAGCATACCCCAGTAGATGAACCACTCGCTGATTCTGCTGAAGCAAAAGCACTCCTAATAGTTGCATCTGTGAACACCCCCGTTCCAGCTGTATCACAAGTCCCATCTGCACTATAATACAATGCAGAACCATAGTTATTGTTTGTATCGTAATACATTTCTGCTTGAGCTCTCATGTTCGATAAGTTATTTTTAATCGCAGCATCTGCTCCTTTGTTTCTAGCACTATTTAATGATGCTAAAACAACAGATGACAAGATACCAATGATCGCAATAACAACCAACAATTCGATCAATGTAAAACCTTTGTTTTTGTTCATATTTATATAAAAATTGAATTCAATTTAACGACCATAGTAATTAATCAATTATATCATTGTTTGTGTCTAAAAAGCAAAGTTCTCAAACCTTTAGATTTGAGAACTTTTATGTGTTTATTTTTAGCAATCGTAATCGTTGGCTCCAAGATATCCCGTTATTTGTTTTGAGGCTCCTGTAGAGTCTACACACCATGAGTTAGCAGAGCTCGTCTTTAAAGGAGAAGAGGCCGCCCAACTACCAGCTTGAGAATGACATACTACAGTGGCAGATGTTCCGGCGGTAGCCACAGCGGTGACCACAGAAGTTGCCCCAGACGCGCTTTTTGCTGATTCCAACATTGCCGCCACCGGACTACTAGATGTTGTACATAGAGTTGCATAGCTATTGCTATTGTCGTCATAGTGCATCTCAGCTTGTGCTCTGATGTTCGATAAGTTATTTTTAATCGCAGCATCTGCTCCTTTATTTCTAGCACTGTTTAATGATGCCAAAACAACTGAGGACAAGATACCAATGATTGCAATAACAACCAACAATTCGATCAATGTAAAACCTTTATTTTTGTTCATATTTATATAAAAATTGAATTCAATTTAACGACCATAGTAATACGCTAATTATATCATTTTTTGTATATAAAAAGCAAAACCTCCAGTTTAGACTGGAGGTTTTGCTTTTTAATTATTAGTTGATTCCACCTGCGATATTGTAAATTGGAAGCAAAATAGAAGACAAAAGCACACCAACTCCAAGCCCAAGAATAACAATCATAATCGGCTCAATCAAGCTAACTAAAGTGTCGACAGCTTCATTAACTTCTCGGCTATAGAATTTACCTAACGTCTTAAGAATATTTCCCAAAGAACCGGTTTCCTCCCCCACCTTGATCATTCCTGACATTATGGATGGTATTTCCTGGTGTTTACTGAAAGCTAAAGATAGAGAACTACCACTTTTTACAGAGTCCGCAATATCTCTAAGCAGTCTTTCGTAAACAAGATTACCTACCACAACACTTGTAAGTTCTATTGCTCTAACGATTGGAATACTAGCGGAAAGCATAGTATCCATATTGTCTGATATTCTTGATAAATATAATTTGTTATAAATATTTTTAACGACAGGTAGTGTAATTTTTAATTTATCAAAATAAAGTCTACCGGCTGGTGTTTTTGAATATCTGATAACATATACCACGAGAACTATAACTATAACTAGAAGAAAAATACCATAATCCACAAACAAATTACTGACAGCGATAATCAATTTAGTAGAAAGAGGAATTTCTGTTCCAGATTCGGCAATAATAGCAGCGAGTTTAGGCACGATGAACGTAAACATCAAAACCATCACGATCACGAATATTCCAACAACGAAAGAAGGATAAATTAAAGCATTTTTTGTCTTGGAAGTAAGTTGATATTGTCTATCCAAATAGTCAGCCAAGTATGCAAAAACCTGAGTTAATTTACCTGACTCCTCCCCTGACTTAACCATATTAACGTAAAAGTCAGAAAAAGCTTCTTTGTGTTTTGACAATGCGACAGAAATATAAACTCCTGATTTAATATCTTCAGCGACTTCATTAAGAATAGAAGCCAACTTTTTATTGGTGGTGTTTTCGGCAATAAGGTTGAAAGCCTTAAGGGCAGACACTTGTGATTCAAACAAAGTAGACATCTGACGAGACATCATCACAATGTCTTTCATGGGGATACTTTTCTTTTCAAAAATAGAAAGATTAAAAAGGCCTTTTTTCTTTGTTGTTTCAGTTAACGAAGAAACAATATAACCTCTTTTTTGAACAGCAGCAATTGCCAAATCCTTATTAATGGCTTCTACAGAACCAACCTTGCGTTCTCCTTCTGCTGTAATAGCTTCGTAATTAAATAACATAAAAATTTAACTAAAACAATTGTTCTAGAGCTTTAGGATTAATAGAATGATCATACGCACTTTCAAGACTAATTTCTCTTCTTTGGACCAAATCTATTAAACATCTATTCATGTCGACCATGCCCTCTCTCGAGGAAGTTTCTAGTACAGTGTCTATTTCGTGTGTTCTCTTTTCTCTTATTAAGTTTGCGATTGCTTTGTTATTTATCAAAAGTTCATAGGCAGGAACTCTTCCCCCTGAAACTCTTGGTATCAATCTCTGAGAGAAAATTCCGAGCAAGCTGGATGCTAACTGCAATCTAATTTGATCTTGTTGGTCTGATGGGAACGAGTCAATAATACGATCTATTGTTTGAGAAGCATTATTAGTATGAAGAGTAGATAAGACCAAGTGTCCTGTCTCAGCTGCTGTCACAGCTGCTGCAATAGTTTCCGGATCTCTCATTTCTCCTATCAAAAGAACATTGGCATCCTCACGAAAAGCAGACTTAAGAGCACTCAAGAAAGTTTCAGTATCTGTTCCTACTTCTCTTTGACTAATTATTGATTTATCTGGTTTATAAATAAATTCAATAGGTTCTTCAATCGTTACTATGTGTCTAGATGATTCACTATTAATAAAATTTATCATTGTAGACAATGTAGTTGATTTACCTTGACCAACCGGACCAACCACCAAGAAGAATCCTTGTTTCTTCCTAGAAAAATCTTTAAGTATTTCGGGCAAGCTTAATTCTTCAAAAGTTTTTGGCTTTGGAATTAGACGAAGAGCCACTGAGGGAGTTCCTCTTTGGTAAAAAGCATTTCCTCTTAGCTGAGTTTGTCCTTCATTTAAATTGCTAGAGAAATCTATAACTTTATTTTTTCTAAAAATAGCAATCCTCTCTTGGTCCAATAGTACTTCAAGTATTCCAAAAACGTCCGCTTCTGTTGTCTCTTTGAAATTTACAAGAAAGATAAGTTCTCCATCTATTCGAATAGATGGTTTAATACCAGTTCCTATGTGTAAATCGGAACCGTTTTGATTAATTAAATTTTCCAATAAATCATTAAATAGCTGCTTGTAGTCCATATGAAGTAATTATACTATATCGAAAGTTATTTTGCTAGAAATTATAAACTTCTTGCAATGGAATTTCTCCTTTTATGCTTTTTACGATAGCATCTTCCTTAATAGTTAACATCCCTTTCTTTCTGGCAATTTTATAAATTTCTTGTTCTTGTGGAGTTTTTAAAATAATCCCTTGCATTTCTTTATCTACCATAAAACCTTCAAAAAGAGCGATACGTCCAGATAGCCCAGTAGGATTGTCTTGGCTTGGTTGCGCCTCGTAAATAGTATTACTGTTAATATTGAGTTTGCTCTTATATTCCTCTGGTAAATCTTCAAATTGCTTATCAATAGCATGTCTCACTGACTCGTCTATAGGAATTTCATGTTTACAACTAGGATGAATTCTCCTTGCTAGTCTTTGAGCCATACAAAGAATCAAAGTTGGTGCTATCAAATAAGGGTCAATTCCCATATCGATAAGACGAGGTATCGCTCCGACAGCACTATTCGTGTGAAGAGTAGAGAAAACCAAGTGACCTGTAAGAGCGGCTTGAATAGCTAGTTCTGCTGTTTCCCTGTCTCGGATCTCTCCAACAAGAATGATGTTTGGGTCTTGACGAAGAATAGATCTCAATCCTGTAGCAAAAGTATATCCAATTTCAGGCATGATTTGAGACTGGTTAACTCCATCAATCTTGTATTCAACCGGATCTTCTAGCGAAACGATATTTTTATCTTCTTTATCTATCTCACTAAGCATCGAATAAAGAGAAGATGTCTTACCTGAACCAGTTGGTCCTGTCATTAATATGAGACCATAAGGTTTCTTTAGCGCAGTTCTAATCATTTTGATATTCTCTTCTGAAAGTCCAAGTCCTTCGAGTGTAAAGATACCCTTCTCTGCATCCAAGATACGAATAGCTATTTTTTCTCCGTAATAAGCTGGCATTGTAGAAACACGGAAGTCAATCTTTCTTTCATCTATTCTTGCAGAAAAACCCCCATCTTGTGGTTTCCTTTTTTCATCTAGTCTCAATTTTGACAAGATTTTGACACGAGCAATCACTCCATTATAAACAGATATTGGAAGAACAAGAGAGGTGTGGAGAACACCATCTATTCTAAATCTAACCTTAACTTTATCCCCAGAATTTTCTATGTGAATATCGGACGCTAAACTTTCTACGGCACTTCTTAGGATAACTGCTACGATTTTTATAATCGGAGCATCTTCAACAATTTTTTCTTCTTCCCCCGGTTTTAGAGTGTCCGATGTCTTAGAGTTTTCTATTACAACACCCTGATCAATCGCATTCGCAATTTCAGAGTCAAGCTCATTTAAGGCCTGATCAACCTCAATATCTTTATTTCCTTCGTAAGCATAAACCAAATTACGATAGGCAGAATTTTTGATTAAGTAAAGTTTAAAGGGCTTATTTAATTTAGCCGTAATAAACGTAAGAGCATCAACAGCTCTAACATTTTCGGGATTAACGATACCAACTTCTAGATAAGTATCAGTTAAACTAATAGGAACAAACTTGTATGTTTTTGCTGCATCTACTGGAATAAGCTTTAGAGTTGCAGCTGGAACTTTTTTAACATCTATATCTTTTATTGGTATACCAAAAATAGCCTTTCTTGCTTCAAGGATTTGGTCTTCATCGACTTTAAGCTCAGTCAAAGCATCATCTAGATCACCATTATATTTCTCATCTGCGAGTTTTAAAGCCTTTGATTCAAGGGCCTCGTCTATTACCCCTCTTTTTTTTAACTCTTCTATAAATAACATACTAATTTGTTGCAAAAGACACTGTGTCTCCACAGTAAGAGATTCCATTTATTTTTGCACAGGCTTTGTAAAAATATACTGTCTTTGATTTTAATTCTGAAATACTTTTTAGAAATGTTCCTACCATTGATTGTTGCTTAACAACACTAGTTGAGCTTCCTAAAGCTTCTGTTTCTCCATATTCAAAATAAGTTTCTGTTACCCCCTCTGTAGTAGCAAGAGATCCATTCAAAACAGCCGTTTTGTCGGTAATTTGAGTAGCTTGGCTTGTAGAAACAAACTCTGTGATAACACTTTTAGCTACAGCAGACTCATCTATAGGAGCAAATGGGTTTTGGCGTCCTGGTGTTGCTGTACCGATAGACACAGAATTGCTTTTTAGTTTTTTGAAGAGATTGTTGCTGAAAAAATTGATATCTATTTTTATATTTTTTAAAGAAGCCAAAGTCGACAGGAAGGAAATGTCTGAGCTTATTTTACTATTTAAGGATGAACCTTGATCAGCTGTCTTTGTATCTTCTGCGGCTGTAGCACTAGATGATAAATTACCTTGAGCAACCTTTACCACCTCTCCTGTTCTTAATTCATTGGCAAAATACAAATAACCAACACCCAAAACCACAATAGAGAATGCTGTTAGAAAAAATTTACTTTTATTTGAGCGTTTCTTTTTCATATTATTTTAGCCAGTAGGTTTCTACTTTTAATGAATATTTATAAATACTTGGATCTATGATTGTCTTCTTTTTTTGATCAACTAAAGGATCTTGAGATCCTGAATCTGGTACATTGAAAGAAATTGATTTAACGTCTACTATTCTTAGATTGTTTTCTAGGTCTTGTAAAAAGTCTAGGAAAACTCCATATTTACCTTCAATTGTAAATGAAATTGGGAAGATTCCATAAGGCAAGTAACTTGATGGGTCATTTTCTGCCACTGCCTTTCCTCCAGCACCAGAAGAACTTCCGCCTTCTGTAGAATTAGCCTTTATTCCTACAGATGAATCAAACCTGATATCACTAATTGGCATACCGTGCATATTTGCAATTTTCTCTATTTCTAATATCAATTCGATATTATTTATAGTGCTAGGAAGTAAGTGATTTAACTTTTCTCTGTCTTTTTCATTGATTTGTTTATACGAGTCAACAAGTTCGTCTCTTGTCTTTTGTAAATCTGTCGAATTGTTAAGCGCTGAATTATAGGTAGTTACGTTAGTTCTTAGTTCTTTAACATCACCATAAAGCGGATCTATCAAAAAGAAAAATACCAATACGGAAGCTGTTAAGAATAAAATTGAAGAAATTAATTTCATATACTATATTGTTGGTTCTTCTGAATTATTGCTTGGTAATTTCGACTCAATTTCAATATTCTTATTTTGATCAGATACTTCTTCAGATGTTGATTTGACTGATGGAATCATTAAATTCTTTTCGTATGACAAAAGTTCAGGTTCTATCTCAAAAGATAGATTGAAAGATATGTAGTTGTTCTTATCTCTCGTCAAATCAGAAAATAGCACATTCTTAAATGATCGTCCTTTTGTAGTATTAAAAGCATCAGATTGTTGAGCAATCGAGCGATAGTCTTTGGCTATACCTTTTATACTAACAGCATGTGCATTAGTGCCAGATTGATATTCAAAAGTTCTGTATTGAACAGATGGGATGGTTATTTCTGACAACCTACTAAATAACGGGGTCAAAACTATATGCCCTGCTAGAATTTTAGTTGCTGCCTCTGATCTCTTGTTAAACAATTCGAGCTCTTCTAGGGTATCTTTTTCAAAAGTATCTCTCGTCTTAGAAAGAGATGATGAAAGACTGCTTTCTTGCTTGATTAAATAAGTTTTATATAAATAAATACCACCAGAAGCCAATAGTGTAACAATAAACAAAAATAAAGCTATCATAGTAAATAGACTTCTTGGCTCTTTAGAGGCACCTGTTGAGGATATTTCTTTTTTAGGTATGAAAGATGTTTGAAATGAATTGTCCATATTTTATTAAGATAATTGATGAAGTGCTAAACCTAAGGCTACCGAAAATTCAGGTCCACTAGTTTGCAATACGGGCTGTATAAAAGCAGGAGTTTCTGTCTTGGAAAAAGGATCTGCATAAACAACATCAGAACGGAAATTTTCTCTTGATGCCTCAAGAAAACCTTTTAGCATAGAACCTCCTCCAGTTAAAAATATTTTACTGACATCTCTATTATACTTCTTTTGATAATTAAAAACAATACTATTTATATCTGTGTATATGTATTGAATGGACATTTTAACAATTTTTTCTATCCTAGGATCCATAGAGGCATCTAACCCCACACTTCTCTTCAATCTTTCTGCTTCATCAAAAGTTAGATTGAGAGATTGAGAGATATTTCTAGTAATATCTTGTGAACCTCTATTTACCACGTGAAAAACTCGAAGAATCCCATTTTCAATTATGGAAACTTTAACTTTAGACGCACCAAAATCTATTATCATAACTGGAGCTAGTTCGTGTCCTAGTATGGACCTTATATTACTAAATATCTCCATTTCAAGTGATTCACATACAAGAGACGTTTTTTTCACAATATCTTTGTATTGGGCTATCGTGTCGTTGTGAATAGCTACAACCAAGACATCTATTTTATCTTTCATTCTATTCTCCTCTTTTGTTTCTTCAAACGAACCTCCATCATCTGGAATTACAAACCAATCAAGGGTAACTTCTGATATCGGAACGGGAATATATTTTCTAGCTTCTATTGGAATTATTTTAGCCATCTCCCCTTCAGCGATTTTGTTGGGTAAGGATAGTGTAAAAATTAAACTCGAAAGTGACGGAATTGAAACAACGGCGTTGTTGATAGTAACATTTGATTCTTTCATTAAATCAGTAATTGCTTTCGCCACATCTTCAGATTTTAGATTAGTCACACTTCCAACTTCAGTTTTATTATAGGGACCAAGGGCTAAAACTCCGTATGTTTCTAGTACGGGTTTACCTCCTTTCTTTTTGAGCTGGACAATTTTCACGTAAGAAGAACCTATGTCAACTCCGATAGCTTGTTTTTTTGAGCTATCATCTCTAAAAGATTTAATCAGTCCAGACAAACCTTCTTTAATAATTTTCTTAAATGACTCATCCATAAATTGTAATTTTCATTAACCTTTTCATTATAACACAATTGTAATAAAATAAATACATGAGAACACTCATAAAAATGGGGAAAATTGGTAATTTTATTCTAGACATATTTTTTCCTGTCCACTGCCAAGGTTGTGGTCTAAAAGATAGCGTTTTGTGTGACGAATGCTTACTCAAAATAAAACTTAATGACAGAGAAACTGAAAAAAATATCATTTCTGTTTTTGATTATCGAGACCAACTAATAAAAGATATTATTTGGAATCTCAAGTATCATAAACAAAAAAGTTTAGGAAAAAAGTTAGGACAAATATTGTTTGATTTTTCTAAAGATCAAATTTCAGAAATGAAATTTTTAACGGCTGGAAAACCTATTATAGTTATTCCGGTTCCTTGTTCAAGAAAAAGATTGATGGAACGTGGTTATAACCATACTGAAATTTTGGCAAAGTGGTTTTGTAATGAAGATAAAAATAGTCTTGAGTTCATCAAAAATGCCGTCTTTAAAAAACTTGAAACTAAACACCAAGCAAAAATAACAAACAAGAGAGAACGCCTACAAAACATAAAAGACACTTTTGGAATTAACCCAGACATTTCTTTAAAAGGAAGGAGTATTATAGTAATCGACGATGTGACAACTACA
>Ga0209099_1000794_pt1 | contig 35633 bp, 43 predicted proteins | sample AD_JPNHW2_MetaG_FD_184430 | JGI IMG/M metagenome (GOLD analysis project Ga0209099, IMG submission 184430) | Active sludge microbial communities of municipal wastewater-treating anaerobic digesters from Japan - AD_JPNHW2_MetaG (SPAdes) (version 2) | ecosystem: Engineered > Bioreactor > Anaerobic...
GCAGCTCGCTACGTCCTGAAAAAGGTTCTGCGATTATGGCTATATTGGCTCGTGAGCCTGAATCCGATTTTTCTATTGACTCCACAATGCGCTCAAAAATTTTTTCAAAACCAAATAATTCTGGAGAGTAGCCGCTCTCCTTGAGGACACATTGTTGCGTTGCCATCTTATGTCTCAATTATGTAGCTAATCCTCTAAAAATATGGCGATCAACGGTTAAATCATAAGTTAGATTAAATGCACTTTATTCCTCCCCGCAATACACCGCATAGTATCGGAATAAAGAAGAATAAAATAGCTTCTTGTGATTTTCTGCAGGAATGATAGATCATGAAACCCCTCCTTGATTAGATTTTGATTTTCAATATAAGGACCACGGTATGATATTATGTTAGCAAATTTTTAATCGATCGAAAATTAGATTAAGATAGCGGGCTTAAGTCCATCACTCCGGTGATAAAATTTAGAATGGGGAATGGGGCATAGATCGTGTCACGAAACTTGACCTATCCTTCGCTGCTAATATTAACAGCTGGATTGTTATGGATGGCTAATTATTGGTACCAAAATATTCAGTTAGCCAGGGGAATCATTACAATTATTGTGTTAGTAGTCGTATATGTGGTCTTCAAGATAGTTTTAGAAGATAAATATATAAATAAAATCCTTGACCCTCAAAGAAGGTATTACGTCTCCAAAAGCTTTTACTTTATTTATATATTAGTTAATATTTTTGCTTTTTGGACTATTTGGTTAGAAGATCTCCAGTCTCTCGTCTTGGGTTTTGGACTTGTAGCTGCAGCTTTTACTCTGACAATGCAGGATGTTGCCAAGAATTTTGCAGGCGGTTTGAGTATATTATTCAATGGAATTTATCGCGTAGGCGATCGAATTGAGATCGGATCCAAGAAGGGAGATGTGATCGATATCGATATATTTTATACTACTATTATGGAAATAAATGAGTGGGTCTCAGCGGAACAACCTACAGGCAGACTTTCCATAATCCCCAACAGTTTTGTTTTATCAAATGCCACTAATAACTATACGAAAGATTTTGATTTTCTCTGGGATGAGATAACTTTTCCGATAACATACAGCAGTGACTGGAAGGCCGCAAGAACACTCATAATTGATGTTATTAACCAGGAGACAAGGATGGTCGAAGATCTTGCCGAGAAGGAGATCTCAAATATGGAACGTAAGTACTATCTCTCCAGAGGTTCGATGAATGCAGAGGTTTTTGTCAGATTGACAGACAATTGGATAGAACTAACAGGTCGATATGTAACTCCTGTAAGACAAAGACGAATGATCCGCAACAGAATTAGCCTGAAAATTCTTGAAGATATTGAGATGTCGGAAAACATAAAGATAGCTTCACAGACTGTGGATATAGTAGGTTTCCCAGAAGCCCATTAATTTTAATTTTTATTATCATTTGACTCTATAGATGGACAAGACGCAACAAGAACGTAAAACACAAATATGACCTTATACATATCCAAAAAAGAATGGCAAGAAAAAGTCTCTCTTAAGGTTTGCCCGCCTAGGATTAAGGCTTTTCCTTAAGTTTTACCTGGATCTCAAGCTCCTTCTTGACTTTCTTGTATTGAACCTCGAGCTTAATCGGCTGCATGGGATTGACTGCGATGGACCAGATATCACAGATAGCTTCAACTTTTCCACCAGTTTCTATTTCTTGGGCCAAATCTCTTAGAAACGCTGCTGCCTCATTATTGGTTAAATAAAATTCCTGATCGAATTCTCCAAGTCCTTCAGGGCTACCAGAGGACTTGCCGACCCTTCCAGGTATTCTTGGCATCCATATCACCTAATAAATGCCTCCTGCAGACTCTGGTATATAACAAATGCGAACCAAAAAAATATGTGTAGAATCCTAAAAGCTTGGCATTTATATACTCATTCACTTCAATGCGGTATGTGCAAGGGCAGAAAGAACAAAGTTTTAAGCTGACCGCTGCCAAGGCTAAATAAATAATCAAAGTAAAAACCAATAACATTAGCTCCAGAATCATTGCCGCAGAGATGAAAGTAAGTATCCGAACAGTAAATCGTGTCTGGGAGCACTGGATAAAAAAAAACAAAGAGCCATTAGCATCAAAGAAATTTGGACGTCTAAAGATGCATCTCAACGAAGCAGATAGACGATTGATTCTAGAAATCCACAAAGAGCAAAATTCCGGAGCAAGACGCCTCGAAAAGATAATCGAACGCAAATATGGTCGACATATACCACACAACGCCATCCACCAAGTTCTTCTTGATAATGGCTTGGCAATTGATGAGTCCCGGCCAACCGGCCCCGATCCTGTGGGCGGGTCAGGGAACATATGAGTTATGACAGACAGGCAATTATGGAGAATCTCCATCAGTAGGTCGAATATCTCCGGAGCTTGTATCTTAAGGATCGCCATGGCATTCAGCACAGATGTCAGGGGGTTCGTCTTCGTGTTATTATTCCTGTGCGCAAAAGCCCGGACCTGGACTCTGTCTACCTTTCAGATATTCCATCTCTCCACAATCGGCCTGAATTTGGGTGAAATGGTCATTTTGTGTTTGATGAATATGGCATCCCAATCATAGAGAAGCAAGCACGTAAGAAGCAATATGCTTAGGTGCGGGGGATGGGAAATACGCACAAAATTACGAGTAAATCTTAAGCATTACGAGCCAGCAGGGACCTTGAGAGGTAAAATGCCAGGTAGCCTGACTAAGTGCTTTAGCTCAAAGGCAAATCTGCCGGCTTGAAAGCCCCGTCCGAAGTCCAGAGCTTCCAGAGTTCTCACGTGAGCCAATGGGACTATATATCCCCACCAGGAGGGCTTTTAAGTACCCTCGAAATATCCTCTTGTTAAGCGGATGTATATTCTTTTTGCCAATACAATAAATAAAGTCTATATGTGCCCAGTCAAAGCATTACACTTAAGGAAAAAAGCAAATGCTATTGGGTTTCAGCACAGTGTTCAAGTTTGCTTTTCCTATGAAGATGATTTTCCCGGTTTTAGGGATCATCTCGACGACTTCAATGTTACAAGGATATGCCTTGTCGGCCATTTCGAAGGTCTCTTCCAGCAGGTGAATCCCTGCCGCATCCGGAGCACCAGTTAACGGGCTTATCAGCCACGAGCGCCACCAGAGATGGTGCTTGAGCGAATGAGTGAGGTGGGCTGCCCGGTCCCAATATTACTCGAATGAGTAAAGGAACATCAAAATGCTGATCTATCATGATGATCATTATAACATAGATGACATCAAGCGTCACGTATCAGGATAAGCAGAAAGTTCTCTTTCTGTGTGCTCATAACTCTGCTCGCTCCCAGATGGCAGAAGGACTTCTGAGGGCCATGTATGGAGGTCGATACGAGGCTTACAGCACCGGCGTCGAGGCATCATCAGTCGATCCCCGAGCCGTGCTGGTCATGAAGGAAATCGGCATCGACATCTCCGGTCAGCGCTCCAAATCAACTGAAGAATTTCAGGATACAACATTTGATCTGGCAGTTACAGTCTGCGACCGGGCCAAACAGGTCTGCCCGATCTGCAGCACGCAGCTTGAGCTTCCGACCAAGTCTCCCAAAGCGAAAGAGGTCATTCACAGAACCTTCGAGGACCCTGCCCTTGCTCGTGGCTCGGAAAAGGAGCAGCTCGATGTCTTTCGGCAAGTCAGAGACGAGATAAAAGACTGGATATCCCAAACCTTCGAGAGGTAATACCATGATCTGGGCGCAGCTCTCTCCTGGCTGCATGTGACCCTCAAATCTTCGCTCAATCTGATTCTTGCCAGCCATCAGCGCCGCCAAGGCGAATCTCTGCTGCTGCCACGGAATTCCAGGCAAGCAACACCGCGATAGCGAGCGAACACCTTCGATTATTCATCTTAAAGGTAAGAACGGCCTGATTGAATTCATTTGCCAAACCGTCGCTGTATCTACTTTGCCCTTTTTCCTTACTTGATCGCATCCTGTATTAGATCAGCTGCCCAAATAGCGCAATCATGCTGCTGAAAGGGGCTCGCGGTCTTTTCGGGTGGGACCGCATTAGGCTGGCTGAAGGCAGCCCAACCTCCGAGAGCCAGCTCCCGAAGGTTAACGGATGCAACGAAATCTGCGTTATGCTGATATCCGCAGTGGACGCATCTGAAGAGCGCCTGGCTTCTTCGATTGAATTTGTCTATTGTGCCACACCTGGGGCATCGCTGAGAGGTGAAGTCGGGTTTTGCCAAGATCACCGGAATTCCCAGATCTCTGCACTTATAAGAGATCATCTGCTGAAGCCTACCCATGGCCAGAGACTGAAAAGAAGGCCTGGTGCATCTGAGATTCCTCTTTGAATCCGTCTTGGCTTTGGTTCCGTAGAGTTCATTACTTTTGGGTCTCGGTTATTTCCGCAGAAGGTTCGTTGGGATTCAGGCTTAGATATGTCTCTGCTATTCCTCTTAATGCTTTGTACCCTTTTTCTGTGATCATATAATCCCCTCTTTCATTACGCTGTAAGATCATATCATAATCCAGCAGTTTCTGCAAGTGAAAGAGCAAGTTGCCGCCCCGAAGCCCTGTGAGACTTGAAAGCGCTGAAAAAGTCTTTGTTTCGGATGAAAGTGCTTTCATAATCTGCATTCGCTGCTTATTGCTTAAAGGCTCAAGCATGTCCTCGACCATGCGTTCGTCAGACAGCACGGGTATGATTTCATTCAATTCACTTTTATCCCTATTTATATTAAGAGAATGCATAAGATCTACCTGCTTATCAAGAATTCTTGTGGCTTCTGAGAAGCAAGTAACACATTGGTCGTTGCGGGCATTTTCTCTTAGTTCTTTCAATTTTGATCTGGTCTTTCTGATAGATTCCTCAGATACTTTACTTTTTTGTATCTGTCCTATGTTTTCTTTTAATAACTCGCTGAATATTGATTTACACGCCTCCCGCATATCGCATTTTTTCACCATGGTTTTTTCTAATCCTTGCTCAATCTCATTTTTCCCATAACCTACTATAGCATTAGAGAAATTGCTTCTGCAGCTTTCGAGGATGGATTCGAGGTGTTGCTGGTTTGACCTTTCAGTAAACCTTCTTAAATCCTCACGCATTTCTGAAAGGGCGGATCGGATCGCAGCAAACTCGTTTCGCATGTCATCATCCATGAGATGATTCATGGAAACTCTATAGATAAAAAGGTTCCTATTTTATAATTCCTGGTCATTTTGGTACACTAGATACATTGCTATGACGCTAAAATATATATTCATATACGTCTAAAAAGTATTAAGGGTGAAAACCATGAGCATAAAAGACGAGATACACGCCCAGATCGAAGGCGCGCTTAAGGGTGCGAAGTTTCCTATAAACACGCCTGAAGAGCTTTTGGCAGCAATGCCACAAGGAGCGGCCACAAAGTGCAAGGCAGGAGATGTTGAGCTTACAGCTGGAGACGCCGGGAAAGTCCTAAAAGCAAGCGATTTCCCATTCAAGAGTGCCAAACAGGTCGCGGATGTTATAGTCCAGAGAGCAGGACTATAATTTATTTCTATTTATATCTAATGAGGGAATTAATATGGTAAATATGCCCAAAGATGTTAGAGAGACCCTCGAAAAGCAAAAGCCCATTCCTATAGCTACAGCAAATAAGGCCGGGGTGCCTAATGTTGTCTTCGTTGGGCTTGTGAGGATACTCGATGATGAGACTTTGATGCTAGTGGATAATTTTTTCAATAAGACCGCTGCAAATCTAGCGGAGAATCCAAAGGTCTCAATACTATGCTACAATCCTGAAACCAGCAAATCATTCCAGATCAAAGGAAGCGCAAAGATCCATAAAGACGGCCAGATTTATGATGATATGAGGACCTTTGTACATAGCATCAACGACAAGCTACCTGCAAAAGCCGCAGTTGTAGTAAAGATCGAGGAGATATTCAATGCCTTGTATGGCCCAGGTGCTGGGACTAAAATCGCCTAACTAATTTGTTAACAGTTGTGGTTCACAACTTTGAGCGATTGGCTGAGAAATATCGACCTTGTGTTTGGGGATTCAGAAATCTCCCCACTATTTTCCGTAAGCATAACCGAGCCCGTAAATTGAGGGTATATTATGTCAGAGCATACACTTGAAATTGCCAAAGCCCTGGTGAAAGTGAAGGACGGGAAGATCAAAGTACTTACAAAACCTCTGATCGGTCGTTGTCCATTGAGGAATGGTCTATACAATTGCGGAGAAGAAAGCCAAGAAACTGTCAAGCGGGTCTTGGAAACACACATTAGAGAGCTAGGGATGTATGGTCCAAACCGGGTACTAGAGATCAATCAAAAACCGGTGAGTTTTGGGGCTTCAGAAATTATAATGGATGCCATGACCGAGGGCCTTGTGGATGCTGCCGTAGTGGTATGTGAAGGTGCAGGAACGGTAGTAGTCACGAGACCCAAGGTGCTTCAGGCCGTGGGCGCTCATATGACCGGTCTAATAAGCACCGAGCCCATCAAAGAAATACAAGAGGGTTTGAAACATAAAGGTTGTTTACTCATTGATGAAAAATGCAAGATCGATCAAGTCGAAGGATATGAAAAAGCGATAGAGGCTTTTTTCAAGAAAATAGTTGTAACCGTAACTGGCCACAGAGCATTTGAAGCCAAGCGATTATGGGAAATGGGGCAGGCTTTTGGTGTGGAACCGATCATCTTTTCGGTCCATAATACCGGCATTAGTAATGAAGACGCCGAGATCTTGGCGGAATATTGCGATGTTGTATGGGCCTGTGCCTCAAAGTCAGTTAGGGAAATAGTAGGAAAGAGATCGAAGATCCAAATTGGAATCTCTATTCCTGTCTTTGGGATCACTCCGATGGGAAAGCGTCTAATACTGAATCGCGCGCTATGCTTTGATGAAGGTCTTATTATTCATCGCAAAAGCTTGCCGTTTGCGCCCATTGAAAAGCAGCCCGAACCCCTGATGTAGCGAGGGATAAATTAAGCATTCAGTGACATCCCATTCCGGTCATCATTTGCAGGACTGCAGCTCTGCTGAATGCTGCGATCAACTCTGCTATGGGTGGCTCAATTAGCGGCTCAACCAATTTGCCATTTTTTATTAGTCCTGCCTTGATTGCGAATTCAAATACGTAAGGGTAACACATTCGGGTGGTAGCTGTTTCTCCTTTGGCTTCGATGAAGCATGTCGTTTCTGAATTCCTGGGTGTCCCGCCTAGAGCAATAGCCTCTGAGCAGTGTTCATGAAGAAATCTTAAAGATTCAGTGAAGCTTTCGGCATTCATTACTTCTTTCTCATTCAACCCAACTACTTTGTACATAATAAACCTCTTTGGTTGCACTTGGTTAGTTTTAAATAGACGACGCGGCCAGCCTATGCTCATTGTTGAAACAGGAGCCAAAGACAGCTGCAATGAATACAGCCTCTTTAGCTTCCGTTTCGGTTAAGCGTCTCTTCCTTTGCCGTTTCAGGATTATTCTAAAATGCCTTCTTCCTGAAGTACCTCGACTACTTGCATCAATTGTCCTTCGCTCAGTCTCAGTTTGGAATATACATCAGGGCGTGCGAACTCACCTCCGGTTTCTTCGATGAAGGAGATGACCCTTTGCTTATCATCATCAGTGACTTCTCCCAACTTCCAGCCTTCAGTAATCTTCTTGTCATCAACAGGTCTCACAACCCCTTCTAAGACCGGATGATCGACCCTGAGCAGAAATTCTTTGAGGGAAGTAACATCTCTAGCATCCTCTTCAGTGGCGATCTTGTTATACATCTCCTCTGGGATTCCTGCCTTTACTCTCTCCTTGAGGTTCTTGGACATCCATACGATCCTTCTCCAGCCGCCGTCTGCTTGCAAGAACTTAGAGGAAAAGTAATACAGAATACCTATCCCCAGGAATCCTACGACCTGCTTGCCACCGCCTGTCTGGCCAGCCATAGTCGAGAAAGGCAATCCGTTGGGAGCTGAACCCTTGAAATCTCGATCCGCTAATCCTATGCCGTCAACCTCAGGTATGTAGAAACCTATGGTCTCGAAGCAACCGCAGGAGGTATGAGGTGCGTCGAAGAAGGTATACAGCTTCATGGTGGTGTACTCGCCGCCAGACCTTTTGGCAGCCGCTTCGTTGATGCTTTCATACTCTCCAGCAATTGCATCCTTAAGCCCTGTCTTGGGTATGGGAAATTGGGGTCCCTCTGGATCTACCTTGGCCGCAGCGCGTCCATCGAACCAGGTAATAGCGCCACATAGGGATGGCCTATCAGGAGTTACTACACATGAGCTTGTTGGGGCAAATGCTTGGCAGAGGGTGCATCCATAGAAGACATCAACATCCTCATCGTGCAGTCCCTTGGCACGTTCATCACGAGCCTTGTAGACGACCATGGCATTGGCAAGCTCCTCTTTCACCTTCGCCGGATCGGTAACCACCGTGACTTCCATTTTCTCTATGAAGGGCATCTCAGCCTTGTATAGATCGATGACCGGTTTGAATATCTGTTCCCATGAGGTCACACCCTTCTTTTGTAAGCTTTTGCCCAGTCTCATCCAGATATCATACCTTTGATTCAAGTGCATTAAGCCACTGATATAAGAAAGAAGGGAATGATTGCGCCTCTCGATGATCGATTCCAGATCCTTCTCAACCTTCTCACCACCAACCTTGAAGATCATTCCGAAGGGTATAGTTGAACCCTCTTTGATCTCTTTGAGATCGGGGCCAATTACATTCACCGTTCCATCCTGGATTTGATCCATAGGTGTTGCTAGGCTTAACTCAAATCCATCTGCTTTCGGGCCGCCCATCTCTACCCATAGTTCTTCTTTCCTAATGCGTTCCCCTTCATACATGGGGGAAATATCCAACTTAACTTCTGCGGTCATTATCTCTTACCTCTTTAGGACCTTCACACGAACTTCGCTGGCCTTTATTACTCGCGCTTTATTTCTCGCGCACAATTCTTTTGCATTTGACTATTTGTCTTGGTTATAGATATATATTTTAGCGTCATCAAAGTATACTAATTTAGTTTTGTACATATTCCTGACCTTGAACTTTAGAGAGAAAACCATATAATACCTTAAAGGAATATGTTATATCGATTTGGAAATTCCGACTTTTTCGGAAATCTAATTGCGGATAAACGGATCATAAAGAAATACAGGAAGCAGACTCCCAGGCCGAAAGAGGCCACGAAGGTGCTCTAAGTTTCACCAGGAAAAGAATGCATAGAAGAGACAATCTCGGAGGAGGAATTTATAGCATTTAAAACGCCCCAATCACTTAAAGCGGAACATGATGAGCTTCACGCTCAGCTTGCCAAAGCCATAGGGGCCGGTGGAGCTACGGGTGAAGCAGCGAAGACGGTAGCAAAGGCACTTCACCCTCATTTCTTGAAAGAGGAAGAGTATGCCTTGCCACCGTTAGGGTTGTTGCCAATTCTTGCGGAGGGCAAGATTTTGCCAGAAGTGGAGGTGGCTGTGGCGATGACAGATCGTCTTAAGGCGGACTTAAGCCACATGCTTCTGGAGCATAAGCAGGTCGTAATAGACCTCAAGGCATTGACTGAAGCCGCGAATTTAGAGGGAAGAGAAGACGTCACGCACTTTGCTAAAAAGCTAATGCTGCATGCCCGGACTGAAGAAGAGGTTCTCTACCCTGCTTCGATTTTAATTGGTGAATACCTAAAGCTGAAGCTCTCGCAAAAAACTGGCAGATGATCATCGTGGCAGAAGCCATTGCGAATGGAGCCATGACCATAGAGGGCATTGAAGTGTTGCTGAAGGACGCTTCCAACGCTTTGCCAAAGGATGTATTAGATGCTGGTGCCATCGTTCTCAACGGCTCAACTACATGCTGATCAAGGCCATGGACCCATTCCTGAAAGAGCTGGCGAAGCTCGATTTAAATGGGAAAGTAGGAGTGGCCTTCGGCTCTTACGGATGGAGCGGCGAAGGCGTGCCTACCCTCATTGCCCGCATGAAATCTTTCGGCATGAGGGTGATTGATCCTGGAACCACGGGCGTACAAGTTCCCACCAAGGAAGACATCGAGAAGTGCTTCCGGCAGGGAAGAACGATAGTGCCAGGTTGGTAAGTTGGAGTCCAATTGAGTCATCACTTTTTGGCAATTGACCTGGTAGTCTCCGGGTTTATTGCCAGGAAGTTGAAGGCCAGCCGAGGCTTACACATCACTCAGGTTAGTGGACGACTGGATGGCTATATAAGATCAACTGGAAGAAATGCTCACAAGATTCGCAACAGCTAATGAGGTGAAATCAAGAATGACAGAAAATAGCACACCTAAGGTAGAGCAGCTCAAGGATTTGATAAATTACCAAGACGGCTCCGTTGTGAGCCGAGAGGTAATTCGCAAGAGTACAGGAACTGTAACTCTCTTCGCCTTTGACAAAGGTCAAGGGCTAAGTGAGCATACGGCACCATTTGAAGCACTTGTGCACATCCTGGATGGAGAAGCAGAGGTGGCGATCTCTGGGAAAAAATATCATTTGGAGCAAGGTCAAATGGTGATCCTACCAGCTAATGAGACTCATGCTCTCAAAGCTTTGAGTAAATTCAAGATGCTTTTGGTTATGATTAGGTCTTAGACATTGCCCCTTAGGACGAATGACACCGTCCCATTCTTTTTTGCTCCAACCACTGCGAAATGCTCGTCAATTCCGAGCAAGGATGCTTTGGTATAGATTTGAAACCCTAATGCTATTCAATCTGACTTTCTTGTTCAATTTAACACTAACCACTGGCTTTTGCGTTTGTCTGCTTTCGGGAGAACTTTTATTAGATACTACTCAGATTTTCTTAAACTGTTCTTTGCACACACCGCACACCGGACAGATCCAGTCCTCGGGTTGATCCTCGAAGCCAGTTTCAGGAGCGATTCAGGAGGAGGAATCTCCTTTTTCCGGGTCGCAGATCAAGCAAACATATTTATTCATTTTTCATTCACCTCCATAAATCCTTTTCTCCATTCTAAATGAAGTTTTCTAGCAGAACAGATATCCTATTGCCCCTGTTTAAAGCATTCGCAGGGAGCCAAAATCAAGTTTTTTTTAAGGTTTTAATCGTGACAAGACTTATTGGTGGCCTTAACTTAACCTGATAGGGCAGATGTAAACCACAGACCGGAATGGGGAAAAATTGTTTCTGGGTGATCTCAATAAACTCTCTTTGAGAAAGATCTTGATCTTGGGCACGTTGTGCAATGAAAAAGGACATCGATTCACGAGCGAATCATATGATGATGCTGGCAACCTAAGGATAGAAAGGACGGGATTGTCTCCAAATGATAACAGCAAAGCTAACCAGCTAAACACACAAAAAGTTATATGTACTTCAAGCGTTATTTTTGCTTGTTTCCGACGCAAAATTCTCAAAGTTTTTAAGGCAGGAAATACCAATGGGGTCGATATACCTGTCGCCAACCTTCTCGATTATCACAGCCTTTTCCAAGAAAGTAGGTGCACATTTCAGTCACCTATATAGGATGGCCTAAAGAGGTCGTCCCCGGTATGCCTCATAGGCGGAGCGCGCCGCGGCTATGCAGGCGTCTGCGGCCTCCCGATACATTCCCAGCGCCTGCTCCGTGAGCTCCGGACCTGCAAGTTCGGGGCTGCCGACCTTGAACGGCGGATGCGGATCATACTCGATGCCGAGCTCGATCACCTTTGCAATCTCCTCTCCCCGTAGCGCGGCGAGCGCAATGAGCGCTGCCTCGAAGGAGCCTGTTGCTGGCCCTGCGGTATAGAACTTGCCGTCGACAACGACTTGGCCACCGGGGACGGGTATTGCTCCTAGATCCTCAAGGGCATCAACAAAGGCCATGCTTGCCGTAGCGCGTCGGCCTTCCAGGAGGGCCGCAGCCCCTAGCATCAATGAACCGCCGCAGCTTCCTATCACGGCCGAAGCACTCTTGGACTTTTGCTGGAAGAAGGCGATAACTTCTGGATCGGCAATCACGTCTGGTGGGATTAAACCCACTGCCAACACGTCAATGTCGGGGCATTCTTCAAAAGTGGTCGTCGCCATCGTTGGCCAGCGTGGAGAGGCATCGATGGGATCGAGCGTTTTCCAGACGAGGTGGATCTCTGTGTTGGGAGAACAGCCGAAAACCGTCTGTACACCCACCACGTCTCCTAGAAAGTAGCCGGGGCAAACAAAGATTCCGACCTTTAGTGTTTGATCGAGAGGTTTCAGCAATGTCATCACCTTTGAGGATTCCGATTAACTAAAGGTAGATGGTCACCATAAAGAACTCCGTCAATATTTTAACGTTTTCGCTCTAATTTTCCCAGTTTTTACCTCCGAAATCCTTTATTTTCATCACGTTTTTCATATTTTTTGACAGCTAAGGCTATGCAGTTAATTTGCTTTTGGCCGAATCCAAATGATAGACATTAAAAACGATACCTGTGATTATCATCTTGACTCTAACTCTTGGAATTGTGGTAACAGCGACATGCCCTGCCTTGCAGACACACTTGATGAAGGCATAGAACCTCTCAACAGGCGACCTCTTGCTAGAGATTCGCTTGTTGCGCATTTCATCCTTATAATTTAAAGGATGGCCCCTAGTTGCCTTTTTCATGGCTGCATCAAATCCTTTAGTCTTGGCCCCAGAATATCCTTTATCAGCATATCGGACCTCACCCTCCTGAGCTAAGTCTACTTGGCTATCGTGAACATTAGCAGCTGTGACCTCAATCCTTCTAACCATACCAAATTTCTCGTCCATTGCATCATGCAGCTTATATCCGAAGGAAGACTTGGCACCTTTTTTCGCCCATGCTCCATCTTTACTTCGCCGGGTTTTGGCTTCATCGCCACGCGGGGTATCTGCTTTTGCATGACCAGGATCGGACGTTATAAATGTGGCATCTTGCATGATTCCCTTTTGAACTTTGAGGTTCATCGCATCAAGCTGCCTCTGCATCTCAGCCCATACTTCCTTGTCCGCACCGGTCTCGGAAAGACGCTCTCTGAATTTCCATATTGTTGTGGAGTCTGGAACGACCTCTGTTGTGCCAAGGAACACTCTAAACGAGATTCGATCAGCCAATTCACGTTCAAGCTGCTCATCAGAGAGGCCGTAAAGCTGTTGAATGAACAGTGATTTCAGCATCAAGATCACATCGACGTTAGGTCGGCCACCTCGTTCAGTATTGTTCTTGAACATGGCTTCTAGCTTCGGCCTGAACTCTTCCCATTTTATTCTACTTCCAATCTCAACCAGCTTGTCTCCAAGCTTTTTGATCCGCTCATACTCATGGAGAATGGCAAAATCGGTGAGGCATTTCATGCATCATTTTATAGTATTAATAGTATTTATAGTTATCTATTCAATTGGGTTTTTCGGAATTCTCCTTTGGTTGGAAATAATTCGTATGCCACATATTTAAGGATTCTTATTTACTTGATCAGGTTTAATTGCAGTCGGACTATAGACATCACCGTATTCTTTCAAATCGTTGGCAGCGACGTTTTTATCGTATGTGTTTAACTCCTCCAGAATCACTTGCTTGATCCCTATTATGGTCGATAAAGGGATGTCATCCAAAAACCTGCGCAAGATAGAAAAACAATATCCTTAGCCGAAGTTACTTGGAGTTAGCTCTCTGGAACAAGCCATGTGAGACATCACGAAAAGGGTTTAATGATACTGATTTCGGTAAGCTGAACACACACAAAATTAATATTAATCTAGGTATGTCACAGCTCTTGTCCAACAATGCTTTTAGCCACGAAATGCAGTAAGACTGCAATATCCTCTGTGGTGATGACCTCGGCCAGTCCCCTATCGAACAATATGGTCATTTCAGGTGGGAGTTCTTCATCACCGTACCAAAAAATTATTCTGACGCGAACCTCCGAAAAAGTAACCAGCTCCACAGAGAGATCGCCTCCTTCCACAAGCTTGCCTCCAAGACGCTCCGTCAAATTCTTGAACAGGCCATCAGGATCTCTTTTGAGGCTTTCCACTAGCGGCCTGAGAGTGCGATCCTGAAAGGCTGAATAAAAGCTTTGTCCACCCCAGACTTCTTTGAACGAAATCCACTCTCCTTTCTGTTTATAGCCATGCTTTAGGATGCCAATGAGGTAGTGAAGGATAAGTATGGACATGCCTTCGTTTGCGACAGCGCCGGACGATTTCAACTGGACGACCCTGTCGATTACCCTTACCTCATAAATATCCATTAGGAGCTGGACGATGTATTTTGGAGTCGAAGCTAGCGCTACAATCTCATTCCATGCTCTGTCGAGTGCGATCTCGTATGCCATGGTTTCATGTCTCCTTCTTGCCCATTAAAACTTTGCAGAAAAGAAAAACTAGGTGGACTCATTACTAAGCAGAATCGCAAGTACATAACGAAGGAAGTCGGCAAGCTCCTATCAGATATCTGGCGGGTCAATGGGCTGGCGCAGAAGGAGTTCGGCTCGCATCACCCGATCACCAGGAAGCTGGGCAGCGTGCATGCGGATGCTCAGAAGTTGTTTCAGGAGATGTCTGATGCCTGGAATCGATTGCATAAGGAGATTCAAGATGCTGGGTCCCATTTAATCTTCCTGGTTCTGGATAATCCCCGCCTTGACCTGACCTACGTCCAAGAAATGCACGCTTAGATTTTCGTTCTCTCGTCAGTATTGGTTAAATATTCATTAACTTCACTTTGAAGATCTGCATTCATGATAACATCAAGAATCGCAAACGGTAAAAAGGTTCTTATTTTGTATCTTAGAGTTAATCTTGTATATTAAATTACATCTTGTATACTATTATAACGCTAAAGTATATATTGGTAACACGCTCATTATTGTCTGGTGAGAAAAATGCCGACATGGAAGTACACGGACAAAAACATGTCCAAAGAAAAGGCAGAGGAATCGTTGAAAGCAATCAAGAGTGCCTGTTTCGGATGCGACACCCACAATGCGGATTGCTCAATTGCAAAGGCAGCCGAAGAAGTATCTGATATGCTCAGTTGTGAGACGGTGCAGACACAACCTGCCAGGTAGGAGATCACACTTGGCCTCAGAAAAGCCGCTTTGGAGGCTGGCTTCATCTCCGCCAGACCATGAATAATCTCCCTGGCCAGGTTGTCTTTTTTTTTCTAGCCAAGAATGGCCACATCTTATTTTTATAAATATTTTTCTGGCCTCGTTATCCTCGATGTTACGCGTCGGATTGTGGATTTTCTTCTTCCTTTCACTGATAGCGAAAAACCGCGATCGGCTGATTGTAACCGGATTGTACCCAAAAGTATCGGAACGAGTAGTCAGGTAGAAGCGGATTTTGGCCAATCTGGAAGGGGGAGGCACGAGGTAGTACATACAACTTGCATCCCAAGAAGTTCTAGTACATTTTTTTGGAAACTGCAAAAAGTGTCACAGAACTGAATCAGAATAGCTGAGCGGAGGCAGCGGCCTGGCCAGTCTTCAAGCCCCAGTACCGTTGTGCCTAATGACCCAAAACCGTTTATGTAAGCCTGAAACCTTCAATCATTAGAGTGATATGGTCTCGACTACCTCATACAGGTGATAATCAGCTTTCTCGATTACACCTTTTGTTAATTTCAAGGCATCATTTATGTTTTCGAACCACGCCAAACCATCGTCTGGACTTCTCCACCTGATGAAATATACAACCTGAGTGCCGTCCAGACTCTTATAAACTGTGGAAGATATAAATCCAGGATGTTTTTTCGCAATTTGGTTCAAGATACCCTGGACATTATCAATTATGTGTTGCTGATACCCAGGCTTTACAATAATAACATTGATGAGATCAACCGTTTTTTCATTATTTGAAATGTCAGTCATGAATTCGCCTCATAAATTTGACCAGATTCGTGGAGTGTGTCCGAAACCTCAGCTTCGCCTAATATATCTTGGATATCTCGATGATTTAGACTTTGTGCAGATAGCCTCACATGTGTAGTCCCGAAATCGTTGACTTTAAAAACTTTTCTATCCATCGTGGCAAAGGGGAATAAGGGGGTAAAGCTAACTGAGCGAAAGATCAAAGGCATAGTCCGAGATAAAATCAATGACAAGAGCACGAAGTGGATCGCAGGGGAGTGGAAGGTTAGCGAGTCCACAGTTAAACGCATATGGATCTATTGGATCAAGAATCACGAGCTGCTGCTCATAAAGAGGGCTGGACGAAAGAAGACCGTGCTTGATGAATACCGGGTTAACTTGATTATTGAACTCCACAAAGAGCAAAATTTGGGAGCAAGGCGACTGGAGAAGATAATCAAACATAAATGCGGCATCCACATACCTCACAATGCAATTCACAAGGTTCTCCTTGATCATGGATTATCCCGAGAATGCAAGAACAAAAAAGGTCGCAGAAAAGCCTGGGTCAGGTATGAGCGCGAGCACAGCATGAGCCTTGTACATCTTGATTGGCACAGCAGTGACTTTAACGGAACAGAGGTATGCGCGATTCTTGATGATAGCTCGCGATGTGTGCTTGCTGGTGGTGAATTTGAAGAGGCCACTGCCGATAATGCCATAAAATTGATGCGTGAGGCCATTTCTAAGTATGGATGGCTGATAGATATCCGCGAGGTCCTTACGGATAGAGGAGCTCAGTTTTATGCCAACAAAAGGGATAAGAATGGAGACGCAGGGAGCAAATTCGAGTCTTTCCTGGAAGAAGTCAAGATCGAGCATATCAAATCACGTGTGAATCATCCCCAGACCAATGGCAAATTTGAAAAATGGAACGATACTTACGAGAAAAATCGTTTTAGGTTTGAGAATTTTAACAATTTCATGAATTGGTACAATAATGTGCGTTACCATGAATCGCTCGACATGGATCAGGTGCTGCAAACCCCGCAAGAGGCGTTTTGGGAGAGATTACCCGCAATATGCAAATTCAGGTCGTGGGTGAATGCTACTGAAAATCATCGAGAAAATCAGGTGCTTGAGATTCATTTTGGCTGCAAGTATCCATTGCACCATGTGTTAGCGCTTTTCAGTAGCTCACGTACGCGACCCAAATTCAGACTATTCATGGATCGAACAGAGGAAGAAATGTTATGAATAAGATTAAAAGTAATAACCGGAGAAGGCTTTATAAAGTCAACGATTTCGGGACTATACACAGATAACCTCACCAATATTGCAAGACCTTTCTGTAACCCTTTAGGCTATCTTCCCAGAAATTAGCGTTGAGAGATTTAGGCGCAGGATAATCGCTGGAGGTATTCGCTCAGAATCGGGGTAATTTTGGCATCCGCAGGGTGGGATCGAGCCACGTGGGATGAGTTTTGGACCGCCTGCCCCGACCCAGCGGGTGGATCAGGGAATATAAGAGCTATGACAGAACTGGCAATTATGGAGAATCTTCATCAGCAATCGAAGATCTCTGGCGTCTGTATCTTCGAGATTGCAATACAACATTATCCTATGTTGATCCTCGGGGATTCCTATGGGATTCCATGGAGATTAAGAGGGCAGTTCTAGGAGGCTTATGTGTGGGTTAATGTGAAGGATAAACCAATTGTGAGGATCTTAATTTAGAAGAATTAACATATCTTAATGGCTAAAACGATATGCTTCGCCACAAACAAAGCTGATACAAAAATAGATAATGACATTGTTAGCTATAAGGAGATGCTTTCAAAATAGGTTGACGGGCCTATCACGAGGCCTATCCCGAGAAGTGCCAGGTCGGTGCTCAGATCAAAGTAAAATGTCTATATTCTATCTTTCGTTGTGTCCTAATTAGAATCATCAATCACCGCCCCAAGTCGTCGAGATGGTTACCTCCGCATCGACAGGCACAGGATCAAGAAGCTCGCTGCCAACTTTTTTCATTACATCCTTTAGAATCTCCGCCATCTTCTGGGCCTGAGTTTCCGGGCCCTCCAAGAGGAGTTCATCATGAATGGAGCCGATCATCCTTATTTCATCATGCCCTTCTGATAAAAGGATCTCATAAAGCTCCACCATAACGGATTTGATGAGATCCGCTCCCGTCCCTTGAGATGGAGAATTGAATAATTCTGTCTCTTTCGCCAAGGTATTTTGCTTGAACCAGCCCCAGATCCTTTTCCTACCGAGTATGGTTCTGGAGGATATCAATTGGCGACTGAAATAGGAATGTTCAATGTCGTGGAAGTAGTGCTTCTTAGGTCTATACTTTGAGACCTTCTGGCCTTCGTGCCAGATCTTTACGCCACGATAAGTGGAGAAGAAGGCCTGACGGATGCGCTCTGCATCCTCCAGCGTCATATTTATACCATACTCCTCTTTTGCGGCAGCCTGGAATCGGCCAGCAGAAGCTCCATAAATTAGACCGAAGTTGGCACTCTTTGCCGCCTGCCTCTGCTCCTTTGAAACTTGTTCCAGAGGAACTCCAGATAGCTTGCTTGCAGTGAGTTTATGAAGATCCTGACCCGCCTTAAAGGCCTCGATCATAGTCTTATCGCCAGAGAGCTTAGCCATTATACGAAGTTCGATCCCTGAAAAATCAGCTTTCACAATCATCCTTCCCGGAGTGGCTTTGAACAATCTCCTCATGGCCAGACCATCTTCACCCCGCTTAGGAATCTGCTGAGCATTGGGCTTTCTGCTGCTGAACCTGCCCGAAACTGTGGAAAGCTGGAAATATTGGGCATGGAGCCTTCCGTCCACCGGAGAAGTCCGGAGAAGCCAATCCTCCAGAAACTTTTTCTGGCGAGATATTCGACGATATTTGAGAAGTTTATCCGCCCAAGGGCATCCTAGGGCCTTCAGATCATCTTCCTTTGTGGATACTGCCTGATAACCAAGGAAATTCAGATATCCCAGCACATCTATCCGGCTACCAGGATTTATAAGGTCATTAGGTTTCTTACCCTTCTTGGGTCGGGGCTTGAATCCATTCCTCTGAGCATCATCTTGCAGCTCCTGCATTAGCTTCTGTGACTGAGCACTTTTGTTATCCATCATGTCCAGAGTTGCTTTACCCTCTATGGGTAGACCAGATAACTCTATCTCCACCACTGGTGCCAAAGTCTGAAATTCGAGCTCTGCCACGTCTTCCAGTCTGTTAATCCGGAGGAGTTCGTTCAGGATACCGTGTAAAGGTAGCAGAACCTCGGCATCCTTAGCGGCATATTGCATCTGTTCCATCGAAAGGACATTTGAGCTCCAATCGGAAGTTTGATAGGATTTATCGAGCTCCAATCCCAGATGTCGCTTTACCAGGGCCTTGAGGCTATGATCTGTCCGGCTTCTCTTCCAAGGAAATTTGATGGCCTTCGGAGCTGGAATCAATACGTAATAGCCACTCCAACAGACCTGGGAGGCAAGCATAGTGCAAAAGATGTTCTTTGATCTCAGCCGCCTGCCCTGGCTGGCCTGAATCATGGAGAGTTCAAACTTGGCGTTGTGAATCACCTTCTTCACTCCACCATCCTCCATTAGATCTGCCAGATCATTCAGGATAGAAGTACCCAAGGATAGAATATCTGCCACAAACACTTTTCCTTTTATGGCGAGCTGGATCAACCGCACCCGGTCAACCAGAGGATCAAGACCTGTCGTCTCAAGATCCAGGCCGCAGATATTGGCATCACGAACTTCCCTAAGGACCTCAGTCCATGCTGTCATATCTTTGATTATTATGATTTCAGAATCGGGCACTTCTATGGCCTCAGGCTCAATTGTCGGCTCATGGAAGGTCGGGATCGACGGGTATGGAGGTTCAAGAACAGTAGCTACCGATTCAGGTCCTGGTGGCGTATAGAGTAGTCTCAATTGAAAAACCTCCTGCAAGTTGTGACCTGCAAGTGTACTATCTGTCCTATATGAAAAATATCTAACAGGACAAGAATAAAATTATCTGTAGATACTATGTCCTGTCTGTCCTGCTTGTACTGTAATTTCTCAATATGGTTTCCTATTATGGGTCGGAATGGACCAGCAGATCCATCCTCATCAGCGTAATCCCTGGTCCTTGTAGCCGGAAATCCCGGTACAGACAGTACAGCCAGGACATGAAGTCGAAGCATATTTTTATTCCAGTAATGTTTAAGTAAATCGGTCCTGTTGATCATGATACATGGCTTCCATGAAGTCATCTAATCAACCTCCAAGAGACCTGCCCGGATAGGTACGACCCAGGCCTTTTCATCCCCAAATCTCTTCTGGATGGATCTACCTTTTTCCTGACTTCCAGCAAAGAAGTTCATCTGTCCTATGTGTTTTATCAATGTGTTCTTTTGAACTGGATAGAGTTCTCCTTCGTCTTTGCAGTATTGGTAAACCTCTTTGAAGGCATTCCCCATGTGGAGATATACTATACCTTCTCCCTGCCAACCTATTCGCTTTTCAACGGGCAGATGATCAGCACCAGCCGGAACCTCGTTTTTGAGGTCGGCCAAGTACACCTTTTTCTGATAGAGAAGCTCCTGCAGAATTTTCAAAAACTTTAGGGCAGGTTGCTGGTCCTTTAATGTCTCTGTCTGTCTCTCTGCTACTCTGTTGAGCGTATTCCAGGCTTCTTCAGCCAACTTTTGGCCTTGCTCTTCAGATAAAACTTCATTCAATATACAGAGATCTAGGATGCCGTTAAAGCCCAAAAATAAATGAGCGACTGCTTCCGGCAGCCTGGGGTGCCTATTCTCAGCTTGAGCCCGATTCCTGAGATCTTCAAACTGGCATCTTAGCTCCGCAGGCATAGAATCAAGTTGTGGAGCCAGCCATTCCAGGTAACCTCTCATGGCCTCGGTTAGAAGAGCTTTATTCTTCTGAGCCTCCGAGAGCTTGTTCTTGTCTAATGCGCCTGGAGAAAGTTCCAGGACGAAGTGTCTGGCTAGAGAGCTCTCCCCATGGGGCAGATCTTCGCCCGTAGCTAGGGCCATGCCTCTGGGTGGGTAGCTCGCCCTCGAAGTCATGTTTGCATTCATCCGGCCTCGCCCGGTTCGGTCACCATAGGCCCTGGTAAGCTGTTGGGCTACACCCTCCAGTTTTTCTCTTTCTCTATAATTATGGGCCGGATAGAAATCATCAACAATCATCAGAGAATCCTTTGCAGCGAAATTAACTGACTCTAACGAGGCCGCAGTATCTCTGAAAGACGCGGGAAGTGATTTACCATCGAATCGACCAAAATGAGACAGGAATAGAGCAGCCAGTGTGCTCTTCATAGAGCCGGTTGATCCAAATAACCACATCAAGAATCCAGGTTCTATGCCAGCCGATCGTAGAGGTTCACAGAGTGGTGATAAGAATACCAGGGATAGAAGTGGAATGGTTATATCTCTGGGTCCGATATCCAGCAAATTTATGCTTAGAGTTAGGGCTTCCTTCAGATGATCGGTATTTGTCGGAAGAATATAATTTGCTAGCCGCTTAGGGGTCTCCACTTGAGCCAGCGGACCTATTGCGCCTCCTGCATGGAGGTAAGCCCACCGATCTCCTATTTTACGCCATCCCAGGTGAGTAAATACAGTCTCCTCCGGCACAGAGCCCTTAGCGACCATGGACTGTATGCAGTGACGCACCTCGTCTTTGATCAGCCATCCTACTTCGAGGGAGGCTTGGGCACCCCAGCTTGGTGTTATCCATTCCATGGTTGCGAAGGTTTTCAGAGGGACTATGGTGGGTTTGAAGTGGCATCCATCCATGCCGATAGCTGAGACTTCCAGAAACCGCTCCACTTCGACACCATTGTCTTTTGATATTTGTCTGATTGGATAAGGCACGAAGTTGCATAACGGCTTGAAGTAAATGTTTTCCTGCCCCTCGATCTTCTTCATTTCCATCTTGCATAGATTTCCTCTTTCATCGATGTTGTACCTGGTATCCTGGAGCAAATTGAAGGATTGATCGTACAGGGACCCAAGATTGGATTTACGTGATCCAATCGATCTCTTTGCTCTCAGTTTTCTCTTTGGTATGTCTGCCAGTTTGGCTTTAGCATCTCTTAGTAACGATTTTCTGTCATCGGCTAAAGGAATGTATCTCTTCAGCCAATCTTTACAGATGTATTCTCCTTTATTCCCGAGATAGGCAACGGCGGCATCAAGCTTGCTTTCGAGTTCATCTAACATAATAAGCCGTTCTGAATATGTCTCCGCACCGTCACCTAAGGGTAGATAAGGCTTCATCCGATCTATGATCTTCTTGAGATCATTGGGTCCGTCTTCTCCTTTGGCCAAGAGGAAATCATCAAGCCCGGTCTTTCCCTTCTCATCAATAGAAGGAAGAGTAACTATCTTGACTTCTTCTGCCCCTAATCTGTAGAACTGCTCTGCCAATCTCTGAAAAGCCGGATAACCGGGATGATCGATAGTGATGTCACTGTCATATAGAAGCGTGATATGTTTACAATTCCAGTCCCGATTCAATTCTGAGATCAATGCTTGAGAGTCAGATAGCTTGTCGCCATCAGCAAGCAACTCGGCCTCGGGTCCTTGTGTTCTCCAGTTCCAGATACCACTGAGTGCAACAACAGAAAGGCCATTGAGGAAACCACAGAGACTCTTCAGTTCACCTTCCGTGATTATTAGCTCTTTGGCTGCAGCTAAATCCAAACCTGAAGGCACGAAGAGGTGGTTTAACTCCTCGGATTTGTGCAGATATTTCAGCTCTTTTCCGTCTCTATTTAGAGGTTCGTCTAATCTTATCGTGAAGCATCCACCGTCATTTGGATATCCGATGTAGATTCCTGTGCCTGTGACGTCCTGCCTGAATAAGAGAGCCTGGAGCTCCTCGGTGGAGCTTATGCTCTTGAGATGCCCAGATTCCACCAGGCTTTTCACCTGAGGATGCTCCGGATCTATGCCATATTTGAGAGCGAGCCTGCTTTTGTGGGCGTCAACCAGGGTCATTGATGTTCCTCCATCTCAGCCAATCACAGTCAAAGATTTGCTCATTTCAGTGGAGATCATCGACTTCCCTAAGCTTTCGATTAGAGGATTGCTTTTAGTCGATTTGGTCTCCTCTTGATTTATTTCCGATTCAAATATCCTGAGCCTGTAGTCATGATCTGTGCGAAGAATGCCGATTTTCTCACCTATATGCGACTCAAGTCTCTCCGCCAATTCTTCAGGGATGAAGACTATTGCTGGACCAATGGCTGCCGTATAAAGACCCTCTACCACCTCAGTGATCTCATGAAGCATACCAAGGGCTTCCATCCAAACTTCCATCCAAATTGGGGATTTACTCACAGAAATCATCGCCCTCAAGGATTGGCTCATAAATCAATCGATTTTCCACTATAGAGACCTTCATGTAATGACCACTCAACTTTTCAGCCAGTTCACGTGGAATGGTGAGGAATTGGTGTCCTCTGATGACCTGTCTTTTCACTACTAACATGCATTTCATGTAATACATTAATCTATTTATATTTAATTAGTTGCAGAAAATAATTTTATGTGCAACAAATGATTTAAGTATCTATGACAACAAGGTCTCCGAGAGATGGCTGAAACATATCAGTTAAAAGATATCCTGGAGCGGTTTGAGAGAAGCCAAAGGCGGCTGGATCGCGATGAGCACTTTGAAGCCTACTGCATGTTGAAACTGGCCGGAATGAACACTCATGTAGACAGGGAAGAGATGCTTAAAATCTTGCAGATAATTAACCAAGGCCACGTCAATGGATTGCCGCCCTTCACCGAGCCAGAAATAGCAAAAAGAACTGGCCTATCTATCAATAACGTAAGACGCTACGTGGATAAACTTTCAAGAGAAGGAGCTATTGACAGAATCTCCATTGGCCAGGAAAAACCTCGAAGTGGCCAAACGGGAAGGCCTCCGTTGTTTGCGTGCTCTTTGAACAGGGAGTTTTATGAAGCATGGTCCGACCAGGCACCGCATCGACTCAGATCTGAAGCTAAATACAGCATGGGAATAGTGCTCCGTAATGAGACCGAAGAAGACAGGAAGATTATAGAGGCTGCAGGCATTGGTAGATGCTCCCTATGTGGCCATCCGACATCTAAATTGGATTTGATTCCAAATTCTAATGGGGAAGATATTTGTAAGAGCTGCGCGAAAGCTAAAAAATAGATTTATTCGATAGCTAAATTCCAAGCTGGGGTATATGCGCCAGATAGCTCTCCCTAAGCTCCTTCTTGTCAATGTGATCGTAGATATCAATGGCTTCCTTTCGCACATCGCCTCGTAGCTCCTGGATAAACTCCCTCGACATGCCAGCTCTTCTTAGATGAGTCGTAAACCAATGACGACAACAGTGTGGACTGAAACGATCTTCTGCTTTCTTTGAGTTTGGATTGTGCATGCCTACTTTCATAGCTGCCTTAGTGACTGCATGATAGACGGCGTTACGACCCAATCGTCCTCCCTCGTTGCTTATGAATAGAGCCATTATATTGTTCCTATTGCGTGATTCTCTTGCCTTTACCCAACGATGAAGGACTATAGCAGTTTCATCATCGAAAAAAACTGTCCTGTTAGTCCTCTTCGGGGTCGGTTTCAGCCGGATTTCCTGCTCTCCCCAGTCGATGTCATCAACATCCAGTTCGATCATTTCATGCCGTCTGATACCTGTTTTGGCGAGCAAAGTGATTATTGCCTTATCCCTCACATCAATTATCGAGCTTATGAGTCTGGCCATTTCATCGACTGATATGAGTTTCCTCATTTGGCCTTCATCATTGTCCTTATAGCTTCTAATATACCGTTTCCTAACCGCATTAATTGGATTCTTGTTGACATACCCCTCATATTCAAGGAAATCATAGAAACTGGAGAGAGCAGAGAAATAATTCTCTATGGTTTTCTGGCTAACTTTTCTCTCTCGACGGAGGTAGTCCAAAAACCCTCTTATGACTTCCTTGTCCACATAAAGAATATCTTGAGCCCTCTCTGTCAAGTATTGGTTAAATATTCCGAGCGACGACAAATAGCGTCGAGTGGTCTCGGAAGAAATGCCTCGAATCCCACAATCTTCCTTAAAATAATTAATGAATTTTTCAGATCCATCTATATTCGATGTTGAATTGTTATATGACTCACTCAAGACTTTGCTTTGAACACTATTCATCAAATCCATCTCCATCCGCGCGGAGTCGAAGCGATCAGACCATACGCCTCAAGGTCCTCAAGCTGTCTGGACACTGCCTTTACCAGATCGGAATCCTTTGGGTCAATACCCAGCTCTCCAAGTAGTTTGTAGCTATCAACAGTGACGCCATGCTTTAGAATAGCAATAATTTCCTTATTATATTTTCTTGCACCTTCGAATTGATCATCTACAAAAGCTTCGCTGCGGTATCTTTTGAGTTCATTTTCATATTTCTCCAGAACAATCTTTTTCTGCTTAAGATCGTCCCGAAGCTCTTTGTTCTCGGATCGGAGCGTACCGACCTCCTTAACTAATTCACCACGAGGTTTGAAATCGGATTCTTCGGCCAGAGCGCTCTCAAATACCTCAATTACATACTTCGATAAAGGTACCTTTGCTTCTTCCGCCAGCTTCTCCCACCGGGCTTTGTCCTGAGCAGAAGGTAGATAGAGGTAAACATAACGAGACTTATCAGGCATAACCATGGAGGCTCACCAATTAGAAATAGTACACTCCCTGGTATTTATGCCTTACTAGTAATTAAGTGCGGGGGATGGGATTCGAACCCACGAACACCTTCGTGACTGGACCCTGAATCCAGCGCCTTTGACCTGGCTTGGCAACCCCCGCAAAAGAGGCAGCCAATCTCATGCAGTAGTAGTATTTAACTGTATTCGTAGCTCCCGCCCGGCAGCCTGCCATTGCAGTCTCGCATTCTTCCTGCCGCAGGCCCTATTGCCATCGTTTTCTTCAGCCATTCTCTGAGCTCCCGCGTCGCAATCCTCCTCAAATCATGTGATGCTTTCGAGGCCCCGCATGACCTTGAAGGAAAAAGCAATCCATCGAACAGGAGGATGACGCAGCTTAAGTGCCCCGAACAGCCGCAGGCTCAACGCAGCCACGCCCGGCCATCTGCTTGCGACAAAAGTGTCCAAGCCTGCCCGGCGTTGAGGGCGCAGACTGACCCGCGCGTCTAACCGCGCGCGGCGCGTTCCACCAAAAACAGCATCGATAAACAGCAGACAGTGATACCAAGAGCACACAACGATCAATCGAAGACCGCCAAGCATCCAAGCCTGCCCGGCGCTGAGGGCGCAGACTGATCCGCGCGTTTAATAACCGCGCGCGGAGTGTTCCACCAAAAAAAGCATCATGAATCAGCCAACGCTGACGCCAGAGCACACCTCGATCAAAAATAAACCGCCGAGCACCCGAACCGCCCCGGCACTGATAGGTGCCCGCCAATCTGCTGCGCCACACTCCAGCGAGCCTGCGCCACACCTGCCCGCCAGCTGCGCACCCCCGCTAAAAAAATGCTGCACAAATTAAGCTAAACCCAAGCTCAGTCTTCTTCAATCACGACTGGAAAAAGTATCAGCGCAAGCCAAAAAATAGCAGATTCCCTTAAGTCTTCCGCACCGGCAATGAGCATTCTCCGCAAGAATCCCGCAATGTCCGGCCTTGCCTACAAGGCCACTGTCTTCCATCTCTAAACCTTGACCGCCAGCATCCTCTCAATCGACCGACGCGCTTTCGCCGCAATCTCCTCAGGCACTGTTACCCGCGGCTCCAGAGTCTGCAAAGCCCGCAGGATTTTGGCGAGATCGGTCTTCTTCATATTCTGGCAGATGGCGTTGCTGGTCAACGGATAGAACTCCTTGTCCGGATTTTCCTTCTTCAGCCGGTGGATCATGCCCACCTCAGTTCCGATGATGAACTCCCTCGCAGCACTGGCTTTGGCATGCCTTCCCATCCCGGCGGTGCTGTAAGTGAAATCCGCCTCATCGATGACCTCTGGCCGGCACTCCGGGTGCACCAGCACCTCGGCCTTGGGATGCTCCGCCCGAGCGGCCCTTACCTGCTCGGCAGTCAGATGATCATGCACATAGCAGTAGCCATTCCAGGGAATGATCTTCTTGTTTGTGTGGCGGGCCACATAGGCTGCCAGATTCCTGTCCGGCACGAAGATGACCTCCTTCTCGGATAGCGAGGAGACCACCTGCACACCATTCGCGGAGGTGCAACAGACATCGCTCTCTGCTTTGATCTCCGCAGTGGAGTTCACATAGCAGACGACCGCTGCCTGGGGATGGAGGGCCATAAGATCACGCAGCTCTTCAGGCGAGATCATGTGGGCCATCGGGCACCAGGCGCCCTTCTCTGGCAGAACGACCTTCTTGCTCGGAGAGAGAATGGCCGCAGTCTCCGCCATGAAATCCACACCACAAAAGACGATGACCTCTGCATCCAGGCGCGCAGCCGCTCGGGAGAGCTCCAGGGAGTCGCCCACCAGGTCGGCCACATCCTGCACCTCAGGCATCTGGTAGTTATGAGCCAGTATGGTCGCCCGGCGCTCCTCTTTTAAAGCTAGAATATCTTGTATCGCTGACATAGAACTGGCCCACCCTTTGAGAAACTATTATTTCAATCTTTTTAAATAGATATACTTAATATTATTAGCTTAATTAAAGTTTGGTTGCATTTAATTGCTTTTCATTTCCATGATTTGCCTTCACATTGCCATTCATTGCTCTCATTGACTTTCGTCTGCTCTTGTCTGCTCTCCAATCTCCCTGGCTCGCTGTAGGGCCTGCACCGCATCCTCCATCTTGAAGTCCCGCCCCTCCTTTGCCAGAAACTCGCGAAAACGCTGCATTTCCTCTTCATCTACCCATTTTGCAGCATCGGTGAGCATGCGCTCATAGCTTCTGTCTGGGAAGTACTGAGCCTGAGCACATCGAAACAGCCGATCCCGGCTTGCCGCACTGATGACACCCTTCTGCCAGGCCAAATCCAGATTAAACCGGATGTTCACCAGAGGCTCGGACGCCGGCTCATAGGAGAATGGATCGAAGACCAGCGCCACCTCATCATCCGATACCAGATGGCCGCTCTTGTAAGCCTGATAGATCCTGCCAACGCCTTCCATCCCGTAAACGTCCAGCTCTGAGGCCCGCAAGGCTCCCATGCTCGACGCCCCCAGAACCTTTGCTCCGGCGTCCAATGCATAGATCACCTCCTTGTGAGCGACCGAACACTCCTGAAAGAAGACGCCATCGATGAGCAGAATGATCTCTGCTCCCGTCCTTGCCGCCTGGTAAATGTCCCCTCGCCTGGCTGGAGGCCGATAGTCGGCATCCAGGATCTGGACTGCTCTATCCCGAGAGAGGCTTGGACCCAGGAAGACGACTATTCCTGGCATTTTTGCGGGCATCTTTACACCTCTTACCCACCCTTTCCGGGTCCACTCCGGATATCTCAAGGCCCGGAACAATCACCCTCACCACGGGAAGCCCGATCTCCGCACGGGTCAGGTCCACAACTATCACTCGATCCAGGCCCGCCTCCTCCAGCTTCTTTAACATGTACCTTATGTCCAGGAGGAAATCGTCGCTATCAAACGACTCGATATCGGAAAATGCCTTTTTCTCGGACCCCTCAAACCAGTGCCGGTTGAGCCTTTTCGTCCGATCATAGCCGATCTGCCTTCTAAAATCTGCAGTCGTCGTATCCTCCCTCGCTCCGTGGATCTGGGTGAGGCGGCTCTGCGCCACCTCAGTGAGTGCCCTAAGCACCGCGACCACTGAACTGGTGTGGGTTCCCATGCCGGTCGTGAGGAGGGTGGGATCGCGCAGCCGGACATCATCCGCTGCGGCCGCACAGGTGGCAACCCCAATATCGCTGGTGATATCCCTCAAGTAGACATCCACCTCCGCAGCCGCGAACTTGTCCAAAAGACCCTTCGCCTGCTCGTCCTCAATATCGCAAATCAGTGGACCGGTCTTCCTCGTGGCCTCTACCAGCGCCCAGGCATCCCTCTCTATGACCTCAGCCAGCCCGTGGAATATCGCCTCTTCAATGACGTTGCCTGAAGCCAGACCACTGGTATTGGTTCTGAAAAGGCGCTTGTATTCGGCGGGCATTGGATGAAAGACCGCATTGGCAGGAACCAGGATCTGCTCATCATTCATTATGTCCCACCCGGCGGCCCAGGGTATCATGGCATCCGGATCGGCATCAACGGGCAGTATCAGATCCCGCGGGTCCAGCGCCCCATCCAGACGGGAGAAACAGTCAATTCTGAACTGTCTGTCCCTTATCTCGGCAGAGTAGCGTTCCAGCCCTTCCATCATGGCCGATACCCTGGCTTCTGTGGGCGTCGCTCCCTTGCCGTTGTAGACGGAGATGGCACCCCGGTCAGCCATTGGGCGGATGGAGGAGAAGACGGGTATGCCGATTCGGTCCAGATTTGTTATATCGGCTACCCTTGTGATCCCGGCAGCAGGCAATTTTTCATCTGCGCGCTTGAGCGTCTCCTCAGGCGGTATGGCCCGATGGGTATCGTCTTTGTACTTCTTTTTGCAGGACGCTAGTATCATCGTTGGGAGTTTAAATCAGCAATGAGATATAAACTCTGCTTTAAAGGAATGGCAATCTGTCCTTCTTCCGGTATGCCAGACACTGGCAGGCGGCGATGGGTCTGCCGTCTTCTCCCGTGACCGAAATCTGACAGGCGGATATCCTCCGGGAGCGATTGACCTCTCGCCCTTCTGCCTGCAAGCACTCCCCGGAAATTGGGGCATTGAGATAATTCATATCGACGCTCAATGCTACAGCTATGGTTCCATGTGAATTTACGGTCAGCTCGAATGTGGCATCAACCAGAGAGAAGATGGCGGCACCATGAGTTGCGCCGAAGAGATTGTTCATTTTCTCGCAGGTCCTCATCTTGAGGGTGGCGTGCCCGGGCTCAAGCTGCAAAATCTCAATGCCGAACATCCTGGCATAGGGCTCCTCAGAAAACTCTTTTTTTAATGCGGCCAGACAATCGTCCATGATATAGCTACCTCTACCTGGGACTATTCTCGAAACGGTTATATTGGCTACGCTCGATCTAGGCTGCTATGCCCAGCTCCCCAGGCAACAGGCAAGAGCCGGTCTCCATTGAGGTGAGCGGCCCGGCGGTATCCATTGTCCTGACCCAGGGCGCTATCAATATCTGGTTTGGAAAGAAATTTGACAAATCCACCATAGCCAGGATTCTACTGATCATCTCCAGGGTGGACGGAACTGCTGAGCATCAGAAGGAGGTCTTATGCCCTTTCGAGAAAATCAGCGAATTTGAGAACAACGGCTATATCCTAACCTCCTACGCCCGCAAGAAAGAGATGTACCGGGCAATATTTGTCGTCCCGTTCTCCAATAGCAGGGCTCTGGCGATGTTCATGCAGTCCATCTCCCAGGAGACGGAGAGAGAGGATGTCAAGATCACCCTTTACTGGAGAGGTGGCAGAATCAGGATGAACCTGATAAAAGAGGAGCTTTCCAGGCTCGATTGTTTCGGCACGCTGAATGTGATCTACAAAGATGAGCCAGCGGGAGCTGTTAGCAGGAGAGAGGAGCCATGAAATTTGCAAGCTGCACAGAGAAGATTGAGATATCAGGCATAAGGAAATGTTTTGAGGGCGCGGCCCCGGGGTCGGTCAATCTGGGACTGGGACAGCCGGACTTCGACACGCCGGAGCACATTAAAAAGGCGGCAATAGCGGCTATTGAAAAAGGACTGTGCGGCTATACGCCCAACTGCGGCCTGCCGCAGCTTCGGGCTGCCATCGCGGAAAAGTTCTGCTCAGAGAACCGGATCGACTGCACTGCCGAAGAGATAATGGTCACAAGCGGTGCCAGTGAGGCTCTCTTCCTGGTAATAGCCGCTCTGGTCGACGAAGGCGATGAGGTCCTGATAGGCGATCCAAGCTTTCTCTCCTATGCCGAGATTACCCGCCTGGTGGGAGGAATACCCGTGAGCGTTCCTCTTGATGATCATCTTCGCCTCGCGCCGGAGGATATCCTGGAGAGGATTACAGACAGGACCCGGCTCATAATAGTAAACTCGCCATCCAATCCCACCGGTTCGGTGGCAACGCAAGGGCAGATGCGCGCCATCGCCGAGATCGCAGAGGACAAAGGCATCTGGGTGCTATCAGACGAGGTTTATGAGCATTTCATATACCGAGGAACGCACGTCAGCCCAGGCCAGTTCTCTGATAACGTAATCACTGTGAACGCCGTATCCAAGACATATGCCATGACCGGCTGGCGTCTGGGATACCTGGTCGCCAAAGGCGGCGCTCTCGATCAGCTTCTCAAGATTCACCAGTACGTCCAGGCATGCGCCTGCTCCATCTCTCAGGCCGCGGCTCTGGAAGCCATCACCGGCCCTCAGGATTGCGTAGCCCTGATGAGAGACGAATTCAAAGCTCGCCGGGACCTTCTGGTAAAGGGGTTCAGGGAGTACGGCGTGGATATAGTCGAACCGGAAGGCGCTTTCTACCTCTTTCCCCGTGTGGGCGACGGCGATCAGGTGGCCGCCCGCCTTGGCAAGGCAGGAGTCATTGCAGTTCCCGGATCTGCCTTTGGGCCAGGGGGAAGAGAGCACATTCGAATCTCTTATGCAGCGGCACGCTCTCAGCTTGAGGAAGCATTGCGCCGCATGAAAGACATCCTTTAAATAGGAGAGTTGCATTCGCCCTTAGGAGTGATGAAATGAAGGAGCAGGTTGAGGTTAGAGAGCTGAAAGAAGGAAGATACGTTATCATCGACGAAGAGCCATGCATAATTAAGAGCATATCCCATTCCAAGCCCGGCAAACATGGCAGCGCCAAGGCCAGAGTGGATGCGATAGGCATCTTCGACAACCAGAAGAAGTCCATCGTTCAGCCGGTTACCACCAAGATTTATGTGCCCACAGTAGAGCGCAAGACCGGACAGGTCCTATCCATAGGCGACACCTCGGTGCAGCTCATGGACCTGGGGAGCTATGCCACGGTCGACATTCCCATAAACGAGGATCAAAAGGATAAGATCGAGGAAGGAAAAGAGGTTCCCTATCTCTTCGTCATGGGCAGGTCCAAGCTGGACCTGCGCTAAAACCTTTCCAATATTTTCATGTTTCAAAGGTGCGGCTTTGCCGACGCCGACGCGGATTTGCAGGATGCAGCTTACGTAGTGGTCGGGCTTCCCTTTGACGGCACTGCATCTTTTCGATCCGGCTCACGGGAGGGGCCGGATGCCATCCGCCTGGCCTCTTTTAACTTCGAGAGCTACGACTTTAATTATGATCTTGATCTATCTGATATTGCCATTTGCGATCTGGGGAACATGGACCTTGGCGCAGATCCCGTCTATGCAGAAGAGACGATTAAAGAATGCATAGCCTTCCTGCCAGATCGCGCCGTTCCCATCTTCCTGGGAGGAGAGCATTCCATTGCTCCGCCAATTGCCGAGGGCCTGGCGGAGACGGGCTCGCTGGGCGTACTGGTGCTGGATGCGCATCTGGATTTGCGGGAAAGTTTCGGCAACACCAGATACAGCCATGCCTGCGCCAGCCGGAGAATTCTGGAGAAGAAGGGCATAGGCGCTTATGCCAGCATCGGCATTCGCAGCGGAAGCAAAGAGGAGTTCTCCTTCGCGAAGGAGGGCGGAATACCGTATTACACATCCCGCGAGGTCCATGAGAGGGGCATCGATGATGTTCTTGAAAGGGCAATAAAGAAAATGAATTGCGAGCGGATCTATCTGTCCATTGACCTCGATGCTATTGATCCGGCATTTGCCCCGGCGGTGGGTAACCCCGAGCCATTCGGCCTCTCAACGTGGGATGTGTCCAGGGTAATTGAGCGTGTCGCGCCGCGTGCGGTGGGACTGGACATAAACGAGCTGACTCCGGCATACGATCATGGCCAGACGGCGCTTCTGGCGGCGAGGCTGGCTCGCCAGTTCATAGCGAGAAAGGCAAAAGGCTAATGCCAAAGCTAAGATCCAATTGCTTGACAGAGGACTCGAAATGATTGACAGGTTGATGGAGTATTTTAACAGGCAGCCGCGGCTTGAAATCATCATTCTTCTTGCAATTATTCTCGCATTGATGGCAACGGCAGCAGGCCAGGAGAACGCAGAAGGATGGCAGAGCATGCAGGGCGCCAATGCGGCTCTAATCCTGGATCGAAAAATGTCTTGCTATGGACGAGCAGGGCAGTTTTGATGAAGCCATCATCACTGAAGAGAGCTTGTCCTCTGCCTGAAATGAACATCATTGTTTCCCACTTCTGCGTAATAGGAAAGAGTGACCATTGTGTAGAGTTGGTGCCGACGCTGACGCCGCTAGACCAGTAGACTGCGACTGCATTGCAATTGACTGCAATTATCACTATCAACAAATTAACAAATTGTCAGATTAATGGGCTTTATAAAATAAAAAATGGCACTCACGCCTTTATGGGCAGGGGAGGGTTAAGATAGACGCATTATTGCTCTGCATCTCCAACGACATGTGCATGTTCAGATATCCTGAATAAGCCCCGGTCATGACATAGATGGGCACTGCGCTGGCGCTCTTTTGCATCCGGGCTCCTACTCTGGTCGTTCCCTCTACCTCCGAGTGGATGTTGTAGACCGAGCTGTTATTCGTTTCGGCGACGGACGTATCCTTGATCAGCTCTACCAGGCCGGAGTAGCTCTCAGAGTAGACCGATCCCACCTCATAATTCTTGGCGCAAAGAGCATTCTTTAGCTCGCTATTGGTGATGGGCGCACTGTATCTGGACGGCCTGTTCTGGTACACACCCCATTCGTTCGACCAGATTTCATTGTAGCCGTCATCATAGCCGCCATAGACCTCGGTACTGATCGTCCGGGACACTGTGCCGGTTCCTCTTGTTCCCATGACCAGCTTCTGTCCATGTAAACCTGATTCCGACTGGTAAATGCGCATTTCGTCGGTGATTCCCTGGCTGTAGATCCAGGAATGCTCAGTGAGGTTCTGGGGCACGCTCGCGACATTAGAAACAAGAACATTCGTGCTTACAATGACTGATATGAGCACTAATCCGAGAACCGACAATTTGGGCCACCATCTCATCTCTTCACCTCAACTGCAAAAGTCATCAATGCCGGGCTATGAATATAAATGTGATCCCTCTCGAACGATGCTCAAGTGTGCCTGATGCGATGCACGATGCGCAATTGCTATTTCTATTATGATCTTGACGGAACGACTTTACCGATGAGATAATATAGCATGAAATCTTAACGATCAAATAGGGGGGACAGTTAAAAAATGATAAAATTATTTCCGATTATAGCAATATTAATCGTGATTATTCAAATGGTTTCCGGAATCGAAGTCGATTTCTCTATGAACGATCTGGATCTTAACACTCAATATGATGTTGACAATTCTGTCTACGTTTATGAAGAGGCATCGGCTAACCCTCTGCCAACAACCATCAGCGATTATAGAGATGTCCATGGTAATGGAAAAATAAATTTGAAGCAAGGATTCTCATCTCACAATTATGCAGCTACCTCGGGGGTCAGGGCGGATTCAGGATCGGTTCAGAGCACCGCCTTTCTGACCTCGACTGATCTGAGCGTTACCCAGAGATCAAATCTCGCCGGCTCTTTGGCTGAGTCCTTCCTGGCCGGGTATCAAAATTATATGGGTGGCATGGCGTTCACGGGTCAGTATTTGGGTGTAGAAAACGGAATATTAAGCACAGTGCAGACCTTGAGCCTTGGCAGGAGCATCTATTCCTCACAGGATTTCCAGGCGATCGGCATTAATCCTCTGGCAGTGGGATATGCGCTTGTCGCCTCACATGGTTTCAATTCCATTGATGCTCAGGGTGCGTTCATTGTGGCAGGAGCCTGCAGGGATGGAATCATTAGCGGGTCCATGGGCACAGAGGTGGTCAAGGTTCCAGATACGACCGCCATAGACCCGATTGCCTATGGGTCCAAGATAGACATGCAAGGGACGGAAGGCGCGGGAGTCATCGCGGGGGCCGGCGCCCTGAAAGGCGACTGGTCACAGAACCCATTTGCGAATTTCCTTGAGCTTGACGGACAGGGAGCTCTCGCAGGCACTGTGGGAATCGGTGAAAACAGCCGGGCCTCTGTAGACTACATTCAGGCCCAAACCGATGGCCAAGAATCCTCGGCATTTGAGGAGGATGCAAAGGCAAAAGGAGGTGATGCGGCTATCGTAGCGGCAGGTGCGGGCAATTTCAAGCTGCAAACTGCTTTCGGTTTCGGGCCCAACGGGCCAATCGGCGGGCCACAATTTGGACCTGTGATGACATTCTATCGTGAGGACTTTGACTTGCAGGGCGCTCTCATCGGAGCAGCTGGCATTGGTGACGACAGCAGGGCTAAAGCAGGCAATATTGGTGCAATTACTGATGGCAGCAGAACTTTAGCTATGGGTGATCATCTCAAAGCCGAGAGCAATGGATTAGCACTCGTTGGTGCTGTCGCTGGATGCGTAGGGTACGGCGCAGATGGCTACTATTATCGCACCAGACACAATAGCCTCTGGCATGAGTACGAAGGCTTTGGCGTGGAGGGTGCTTTGGCGTTGGCAGCCGGGGCTGGCAAGGATAGCAAGGCATCCGCTGACTTCATAGCGGCGGGAACAAACGGCGAAAAGACTACAGCCTTTGCGGCTGATTCCAGAGCCCGCGGAGATTATATGGCGGCGGCGCTGGCTGGAGCAGGATCTCTCCAGGCAGGCA
>Ga0209099_1000797_pt1 | contig 35522 bp, 34 predicted proteins | sample AD_JPNHW2_MetaG_FD_184430 | JGI IMG/M metagenome (GOLD analysis project Ga0209099, IMG submission 184430) | Active sludge microbial communities of municipal wastewater-treating anaerobic digesters from Japan - AD_JPNHW2_MetaG (SPAdes) (version 2) | ecosystem: Engineered > Bioreactor > Anaerobic...
CCAGATGTCCGGAGGCGAGCAGCAGCGGGTGGCGATCGCCCGGGCGCTCGTGAACCGGCCAGCCCTCCTGCTTGCCGATGAACCGTGTGCCAACCTGGATACCCGGAACTCGAAGGTGATCCTCGATCTCTTCAGGAAGCTGAACCACGATCTCCACCAGACCATCGTGATGGTCTCCCACGAGGAGTGGCACAAACAATATTTTGACCGGATCATCTCCATGAAAGACGGGCTCATCGAGACGGATATACAGGGTGGACCGGAGGGAGCTTCCGGAGGTGAACCCTCCGGATAATCCCGGCAGTTCATCCAGGCTGAAAAAAATGAGAGGGGGGAATCACGTTCCCTGCTGCACCCTGTTCTCAATGGTCATTCCCATGTGGTCGGGGGTCAACGATCTCTTCATCCCCGAGATAGGGCATCGTGAAATAATGGCGGACTTCATCCGGGCTTACAGTGCTCCGCCGGGAAACAAGGGTGTTCGGATCAACCGGGGACCAGGAATCGACATATTTCACCGTGAGGGTGTAATACCCGTCCCGGTCTTTCATGATATCCTGCCTGGCTTTGGGAACCCATGGCATCGTTCTGCTAGGACGAAAGGAGATTGAGATCGCGGCCAGGAGGTTTTTGGCGATGATGGACCTTGCAACGAAGATTATAATCTTCTTTTTAAAAAACAGGTGATACTACCGCCCTTTTCTGTCAGTTCTTTTTGTAAAAATAGTTCAAGTACTCCTCTGGTGTCATTCCCGCTTTATCGATCAACTTGCGGAGAAGGCCGGGACCGAGGGTCTGATCGGAATGCACCGGGATCGAGAGATGGATGGGACTTCCCTCTTTTACCAGGATGTGGTGGCTCCCCTCGACATGGTTCACCATCCATCCTGCCCGTTTGAAGGCGGCAATATGCTTATCTCCCCTTGCCCGGGGGAGTTTAGGCATAATTGATACCAGTGGTATCGACGTCGATACTCATGTGGGTGGGGAGCGTGGTAATATGGATTTTTTCTGATGCAGTTTTGAGCCGTGACTTGATACACCCGACAATGGCCTCGTTGATGTTTTTAATGGCCTCATCAAGTGTCCTCCCCTCTGTCATGCATCCAGGGAGATCGGTGCACTCCACAACAAAGCGTCCCGTCTCATCCTGTTCGATAAGGAGTGTGAATTTCATAGAAGGTTCTTCGATTACATTATGAGGGATGTGATTATTAAGATGTGGGAGAAGCATTACGTATCTTGATCGTAGACAACAAACAGGAGTGTACGATCCGAGAAGTTCCCTGTATGCCTGAAAAAAGCGAATCCTGGTTGAGCAGGTAGCCCGGGCAACGGGACCGACCTCGCACTCTCCGTTCGTGAGTATCCTGATCGACTCCCCTCTCTCCAGTTCCTCTTCGAAGTGGAGCTCGACCGCTTCACAGATATTGCCCATCAACCCATCTCATCGAGCGTCTTTTCCTGGGTGAATATGTGATCGACCTTCCTGCTCCAAATGATACCGTAAGGGAGGAACGTGGATTTACGCTCATTCTCTCCAGTCTTTTGCAGGTATTTCCTCAGGAGCTTTTATCTCCCTTTACACTCCCCTCTCATTCATGAAGCACTCTTCCCTGTTCCTTCTCATGGTATGCCTAGTCGGGGGCTTTGTCATCCTCTCCGGGTGCACCACCTCTCCGGGAGGTCCCAATGTCACACCAACCTTCACCGCTGTACCGACAACAACAGGGGATCCCTTGTCCTGCACCGGTGATGCCGACTGTGTCCCTGCCCAATGCTGCCATCCCGAAAGCTGCATCAATAAACAGTTCCAGCCGGACTGTAGTGCGGTCCTCTGTAGTGCAGCATGCCTCGGCCCCCTCGACTGTGGTGCCGGCCATTGCCGTTGTAGCGAGGGGAAATGCCAGGTCGTCCCGGGTCCGGGACCCGTCGTCCCCGGACAGGCAACCCTGATCATTGCGGTAAAGGATGCCCCGAAGGTCAAGGATGGTGATGGCACGATCACCCATCTCCTCCTCAACATCAGTGAAGTGAGTGTCCAGAAGGCAGCACCAAACCAGACGATCACCCAGACCGATGACGAGGTATCGGTAACCGAGTCGGGGGAGACGGATACCGCAGGCTGGATCACGGTCATCAACGAGACCCAGTCCGTGGACCTACTGCAGTTCGTGAACGTGAGCAAAGTACTCGGCCAGAAGACCCTGGACGCTGGCACCTACACCCAGATCCACCTGAAGATTGATTCAGGGACAATCACGGTTGATGATATCGACTACCCCCTTACCGTCCCAAGCGGAGTGCTCAAACTGAACCGGGGATTCGTGCTGGTCCCGAATGAGACCCGGATGCTCACCCTTGATTTCAACGTGGAGAAATCGGTGGTCAGTACCGGATCGGATAAGTACCTGTTAAAACCGGTCATCGCGGTTTTGTCGGAGTGGGGGTAGGTGGCCTGCCAGATGACGTGGAATGGGGGGTGAAAAGCAGAATTACCTTTAAAACCAATTTGGACACTTGTTGTCGAAGAGGAGTGATAGATATATCATACCTTTAAGCCGGAACATACACAAACAATCGTGTGGATATCTACATCGATGAATCGGGGGATATTGGTCTTGGATTAAAATCTTCTCCTTTCTTCGTCATTGCCGCATTAATTGTGCATCAACCACTACAAATACAACGATGTTTCTTAAAAATAAGGAAAAATAGCCTGAAGAAAAAATATAGGGAATTACCTGAATTCAAATTTAATAACTCAGATAACGTTATAAAACGGCGTGTTCTTGAATGCCTGGCAACATCTGATATTGAAATCTGGTGTTCAGTCCTTAGGAAAGAGAAATTATTTGATCGTCTTCGGACTCAACCTCAAATTGTTTATAATTATCTTACCGGTTCACTTATTGCGAACATCTATTTCCATTATCGCCCTTTTTCTGAATTCAACGTCATTGTGGACAAATCATTGAATGGAATCCAAAAAGACCAATTTGATCAGTATATTGTTTATAAGACAATGGAACGTAACATTCCAATCCTCAATCCTTCAGTATCACCGAACATAATCCATGTTGATTCTCGCCGAGAACCCTGTATTCAGGCTGTCGATTTTATTGCGGGGGCCGTTCATCGAAAATATCGTGAAGAAGATGGTTGGTGCTATGAAATTATCCAAGGTAAATGTGTCCAAATATTTGATTACTTTGAAGGTCCGCAAAAGTGGGTGTGAACCCTTCCCTACTTTGTCCCACCTACCTCAAGGTAGCATCATTCGTTTCGGGAAGGACTTACTCACATTGATTCTATCATATGGTTCTGTTATATTATAGTTGTGTCCTTCAGTACTTTTCTTTTTTATTCACAATTATTGATAAAATAACAGTCAAAATCCCCCAAAACTTTCAAACCGCTTTGCATAAAACGGGTTATGGCACAAGCTTTCAGCTCGTTGCGGCCATTCTGCAGATGAATCTCCAAATCATTGCCGGAGATGGATTCTTTTTATGGATACGATTTTTTCTCCGGGAGGTTATAGGAAGGGGGTAATGGGAGAATGAACAATTAAGCGATTTGAACTATTTTGGTAAAAATTTTAAAATATTTTCTCCATCACCAGTAATTTTTATCCTTGCAGATTTTCCCTTTCCTTGAATTTCGATTAAACCTCTTTGTGAGAGGGGTTCCAAGAATTTTTTATTTAATTGTGAATGTTTTGCGGATTCTGTGTGGTCGCTTTTATCGATCACAATTAAGTCATGTGTAATGAATTTTTCAATAAGGCTTTTTTTACTAACTAGGTTATTATCTTGAATTATTTTAAGAGCGAAAATTAGTGTTTCTTTTGGACGTTCAATTTTATAATTTGGGAGTTGGATAACGCTCTTATAGCCACTTGTGATTTGTTGTCCTTTTTTTGGTTTCTCATAATTCTCTGGAACAATATAGTAAGGTGTAATGTTACTTGAATCATTATTGAAAATCATCGATGCCATCATACCAGCAATTGCTTCGATTTTATTCCCTGTTGATACATTTATAAAGATATGATGGTTTTGTTCTTGTTCGATAATAATCCGAAAATTGTTCAAGAGATCAAACAAGGATCGAATATCACATCGTCGCTCCTCAAAGTCGATCTTAAGTTCTTCTAAACGCTCTTTAATTTTCTTATGATGGTAATTTGCGTTACTAGTCTCAATATTGTCTTCAAGGATTAACCAAATTTTATCAGCCTTTAATCTGATGAGGGGTTCAACAACTCGATCGATTTCGAATCCGATAGGGGCAATATGTATCCTTAATTTTAACATAATAATCTTAACCATTTTTAGATTATTGATCTTAATAACCTATTTATAAATATATAGATGAAACGTTCATAATTTAATTAGGAGGTGAATAATCATATGGTCTCCACTTTAAGTGCAGGTACAGGTCCTGCTGCCGCGATATTAATAGGAGGATTGCTTATTTTTAGTGGTAATACCATAGGCTGGCTCATCCTGGTTGGGGGCTTTGGACTCAGTTTGTTCTGGGCAATCCGTTAAAATTTGTACTATATAGTGTCAACCATTTTTAGGTTATGAAGGATGGAAAATGGAATCAAGAATATATTCGAAATCTGGAAAGATAACGAGGAAAAAGTCCCGTTTACAGTTAGACGTCAGAATTGGTCGGATCAATACTATACAATAGTAACAAAAATTGAGATTACAAAATGGCCTTATGGAAATGCTTATGGATATCCCACCATCAATGGAAATTATTCAAATCATTATATGTACGATAAAAATTCGCGAATTTAAAAAAATAATACCTTGTGCTGGATGTTGTAAATGGGGCTTTATTGAAAATGTGAGAACTGAAGGCAATTAGGACTAAAAATTCTTCTCTCAAAACGACCTTGCTTCCAGTGAATGCACTTTGAAAAGAATACTCCTAGAGCCTAGCAAATGGAATTATTTATAAGTAAGATTATTTTAGGATATGGTGTCTTTAAAAATCGATAGTGAATTACATCCACTTGCGACAAAAAATATTGGTCCACACATTGTCAGAAGATACCCTGAACCTGAAAAAGATACGGGTAAACAAAAATGTCATGACGAAAGAACAGATTTTCAAAGAGATCGTGATAGAATATTATATTCAAAATCATTTAGAAGATTAATCCATAAAACTCAAGTATGCTTCACGGGTGAAATGAATGAAAATATTCGGACTAGATTAACGCATACTTTGGAGGTTTCACAAATCGCTCGAAGTATAGCTCGTCAAATCCATGCAAATGAAGATCTCGCTGAAGCAATTGCTCTAGGTCATGACGTCGGACATACGCCATTTGGACATTCAGGAGAAAAAGTTTTATCTGATATTTTGGATGGAAAAGATAATAAAATAAAAAATGATTTCAATCTAGATCCGAATGAATTAAAAATTGGATTTAAACATAATTTTCAGAGCGTTCGCGTTTTGACCAGATTAGAAGAAGGATATGGAGAATTTGGGGGATTAAACCTAACCTTTCCAGTTCTCGAAGGAATTTTAAAACACACTTCAATTTTTCCTAAAAATTCTGATAAAAAGATACCAGTCTATTATTTTGAAATTGTGAATAGTAAAGAATTTTTTATTGATCAACCATTTTCTGTAACATTAGAAGGACAAATTGTTGCATTAGCTGATGAAATTGCCCAAAAATGCCATGATGTTGAAGATGCTATTGTTGGTGATTTCGAAAGCAAGAAGATTATTTTAGCCCATCTAGAGGAACTGATAAATAGTGGGATATTAAAAGGTATCGAAAGTCAGGACTGTATCGGCTTTAATAATAGAGTTGCTTTTATCAAACCGGATCACATCAAAAAATTTACTAGTTGGATAATTGGGAAAATAATTCTCGATGCTATTGAGAGAATTAAAATTAATATGCTTTCTTACATGGAAAAATATTCTAGAGTGAAAATTGTTACAAGTTGGTATCCTATTATTGAAGAAATTGCAACCGATAAAGTACTAAAAGGAAATCTCGTCTTTGATAAACTAAATGAAATCCAAAAAGATTTTATTATTAATAATCAGAAAATCGATCGAGAAAATGGTAAGTCTAGATTTATTTTAAGGAGAATTATAAAAGCATATTTGACAAACCCTCGTCAATTAGATGATAGTGTATTAAAAAAATATTCGTCCGTTTGTGAGATTAAAGGATTGAAAGAGCATATTCAGAGAATTCCAATAAAAACAAAAAATATTCGATATTTAGATAGCAGTATTTTTGATCGATATAAAAATGAAATTATTATGGATAATCATTTTTTAAGGATTTTATGTGATTATATTGCATCAATGACAGATGTATTTGCTGTCACGGAATATCAAAAATTGTACAGTGGAGACAGAATTGGATAATGATATTTTAATTTCATCTAATTCCTATTACGTTTTTAAATCGCGTTATAACAGATTCTGCATCATTAAAATCTTTCAATCCGGATACAATCACTTTCCCTGTTGAGAACAATAGAAAACTAACCCCCCAATCCTTATACACAAGTGCCGGAAATTGCTCTGGTTCAAATTCAGCCTTTCGGGGATCAAGATTCTCGATTAGTGCTTCAAGTGATGTATTGAGTAAAATTGTATCCTGTACAACAACGTTGTGTATCTTAATGTCCACAATTTTTACATCGAGACCAATGCCGATAAGTAAATCAAGGACTTGATTAGCGATAAGAGGTAGTTTCTCTGGATCTTTTGTAGTAACGAGAAATTTTCCTGATTTATAGAATGCGATATAGGTATTATCTGGAGGGAGACGCAACTTAAGCCAGGGTGATTTAGGAGGGATTTCTGTTTGGGAAAGCTGTTCATGAAGGAATTTTAGATCTAGTGGCGAGGAAAGGGTAACAATTGCAACTATATTTGCGATTTTCATTATACTTCCTTAAGGTCCTGCAGACGATATTTCTGCTCTCTCCGCCCTAATCTGTTCATAGACCTGCTTCAACAAGAATTTCCCCACCGCTTCCTGGAATTCCTTTTCATTCATGAATTTGGCGGTTATCTCTTCGTTTTGGTCCATTCTATTGATAAAGAGACTCTCAAGCTGTTTTCTGAAAGCGTATCCAAAATTCTCCATAGTATTTGCCATCGCTGCTTCACGAAGATAACTATCAGCGACTGCATCTTCACGAATAGAATCAAAAAACAGCTGATCACCGGGTTTGAAATCTGATCCAAACCGCTCATTGAGTATGTCGATAAGTTGAGAAAGTTCGATCTTCACTTCAGTCCCACTACCAGTCCCAACTGAAATAGGTCCGTTTACTACTCCACCACCGGTTTTCAGTGCAATCGAACCATCACTGATCTTCTGAAGTCGATAATATTTCAGAGCGACTTCATCGTCTAGGTTCAATGCAGGTCCGATATCACGCCGGGGCAATTTTGTTAACAGGAATCTGATGTAGGTATACAATTTTTCCAGATCAGAGTCATGGAATGGGATGATCTGGGACAGAAATGAATACAGATTGCGATATGCAACTAAAACCGTTCGGAACTCTTCCTTTGCTGTCTGATCAAGGTTCTTATAACGGGTAACTGCAGGGTCAATACAAGCATTCATTCGTGCATGATCTGCCGGAGTCTGGTTCCGTTTCGGGGAATAATAGACCTTAGCGAATTCTTCAACTTCATTCTTATAGTAGACCTGGTAGGCGTCCAACTTAGCCTGTAATTCATAGAGTTGTCTGGCATCAACCCGCTCGCCAATGAGGGTCTGTTCGTAGTATGGCTGAAATGCCTCCTGAATATCTTCAGGTTTGTTCACAAAATCGAGGACGAAGGTATCCTCTTTTCCCTGATGGGTACGGTTGAGTCTGGAAAGGGTCTGGACGGCATGCACCCCTGCAAGCCGTTTATCGACATACATGGTATGGAGAAGGGGTTGATCGAATCCGGTCTGGTATTTCTCGGCGACAAGAAGGACCTGGTAGTCATCTGAGGCAAACCGTTCCGGAAGTTCTTTTTCTCGAATACCTTTGTTCATATCAACTTCTGAATATTCCACATCAGAAACATCGGGATCGATGACTTTTCCGGAGAAAGCGACAAGGGTCTTGATTCCGGTATACCCTTTTTCTGCGATATACCTATCAAATGCCTGTTTGTATCGAACTGCATGGAGACGGCTGTCGGTCACCACCATGGCTTTTGCACGGCCTCCGATTTTATGCAGGGTGGAATGCCGGAAATGTTCCACCATAACTTCTGTTTTCTGGGAAATGTTGTGAGGGTGGAGGCTCATGAACCGTGCAAGGGCTCGGGCAGCTTTCCGTTTGTCAACTTCTGGATCATCTTCGATGGATTTAATCAGCCGATAGTAGGTCTTGTAGGTGGTGTAGTATTGCAGGACATCGAGGATGAAATGCTCCTCGATCGCCTGGCGCATCGTGTAGAGGTGGAAAGGATGAGGTTTGCCATCTTCACCGATCTGCCCAAAGACTTCGAGGGTCTTGTATTTCGGCGTAGCGGTGAATGCAAAGAAGCTGATGTTTTTTTGCTTTCCACGTTTGAGCATAGTGCGGATGATCTCTTCTTCGGCATCGTATACTGGCTCTTCGGCAATGCAAAGTTCTGCTGCTTCTTGTCTCACTGTTGCAGCGGAGAGAACGCCTTTAAGTTCCATTGCACTCTCTCCCCCTTGTGAGCTGTGAGCTTCATCAACGATGACTGCATACCGGCGTTTTGGCAGTTCACCAATTTTTTGAGTAACGAAGGGGAATTTTTGGAGGGTGGTGATGATGATGGGTGCTGCGGATGAAAGAGCGTTTGCCAACTGGGTGGAATCGATATCGATCTTCTGGACGACACCCTGTTTATGTTCGAATTGGTAGATGGTGTTCTGGAGTTGCTGATCGAGTACCAGTCGATCGGTTATCACAATGACTGAATCGAAGATCTTCTGGTCTTTATCATCGTGAAGGCTTGATATCCGGTGGGCTAGCCATGCAATGGTGTTGCTCTTCCCACTGCCTGCTGAATGCTGGATAAGGTAGTTCTTCCCTGCTCCTGATTCTCTGGCATTGGTTACCAACTTCCGGACAGCATCGAGTTGGTGGTATCGAGGGAAGATGATTGATTCACGCTTTACTATTCTTCCGCCGATCTTCTTTTCTTCGACCTGGATGTGTATGAAACGGGCAATGATATCGAGGAGGCTGTCACGCTGGAGCACTTCTTCCCAGAGGTAGGCTGTCTTGTACTCTCCCGGATTCTCGGGATTTCCAGCACCTCCGTTGTAGCCACGATTGAACGGAAGGAAATAGGTACTCTTTCCCATCAGGTGGGTAGTCATATATGCACAGTCAGTATCGACCGCGAAGTGAACCAGCGTCCTTTTCTTGAACTGGAAGATGAGATCATTCGGATCCCGGTCATTCTGATATTGGTATTTTGCATTCTTCCATGTCTGGCCCGTCATCGGGTTCTTTAGCTCTAAAGTAACAACAGGTATTCCATTAAGGCTTAAGACGATATCGAGAGAGTTGTTGTGTTTCGGCGAATAATTGAGCTGACGAGTAACGGTGAGGATGTTTTCGTTGTAGAGCCGGATCGTATCAGGATTCAGCCCGCTTGCTGGTTGGAAATAGGCGACCTTTAAGAGTTTGCCATAACTTTTGAACCCATGGCGTAGCACCGAAAGAGAGCCTTCATAGGGAGAATCAAGGGCTTTGCAGAGATCTAATATGAGGGTTTCTCCGGTCCGGTCCTTCAGGATATTTTCGAGATATGCCCAGTCCTTTGGCTGTGTTTTTTGGATAAATGTGAGGAGAGTACCCGGATCAATACAGCGTTCACGGTCGAAGGTTTCTGGGGATGCCTTTATGTAGCCGCCTTTTTCGGTGAGGTAGTATTCGATAGCTGTTTCGAAGGCGGCTTCAGATATTGATTTATGCACCAATGCCACCTCCTTTCAAATATGTGGATACAGCATCCATTAAAAGATGTACGAGGATTTGCTTTACAACATCGAAGGTCACTCCTTCTCCTAATTTCTTGATTATTTCCTTTGCTTGAATCCAACGACTTTCGTCCCGACAGGCTTCAAGGAAATCATGACCGGCCCAGGTCATTCGAAAAATTGCATAACCCTCAGGTAGGACGGTTCCCAATCCAAAGTATATTTTTCCTTCAATCAATCCAGCATTTTCCAATAAATAAACATTATAAGCAATTTCCTCCTTAGGATACTCTTTAATTTTCAGGTCCGTTAGAGGTTTATTGTCGTTGTATGCCTCAATATTCAACAAAATTTCTCTTATTAAATCCAAATCTCGTTTCATGCGGATACCTCTTGGCGAACATCAATTTTACCTGTTACAGCAGAAGAGATAAGAGTGGAGCGGTACTCTTGAAGTAATGTGATTGAATCCTGAATTTTTTTAAGTTGAATTTTTTCTTGATTAGTAATCGAATCAATATGTTGGACTATTTGCTTTTGCTCTTCGTCAGGAGGTACGATCGAGGATATTCCAAGAAAAGCTTCAGGATATAATCTCAAACGGGAAGTCCAAATCCCTTTAGAATATCTGGTAATTTCACATGTAAATTGTGGTGTTCGATAAAAATAATCGAAATATTTCGGGAAATAATTTTGGATGAGCCTATAAACATTATAGGATGGACTTACAATACCATCACATTGGCAAAATCCTAATGCACCAGTAAAAGCCCACATAGTATTAATTGCCAAATCGTTTCTTCCACATTTTTTATAACCTTCAAGGGTTTCCGCCATGAACATGTTCACTTCTTTTTCAGAACGGGGTGTCACACCGGTTATATGTGACACAGTTAAAAGTTCTTCATCACCGAATTTTGATCGATCATCTATTTCGGTAAAAAGCCATTTGTTTCTTAAAATAGTCCAATGAGCAGGGATTTCTCCATAAGAAGGGATACCCGAATCCTTCATCTTTGCATTCGGGTCAAGCCCCTTGGTCACCACATGGCTGATGAGTGCTGCCCGCTTCTCCCGCAGCAATTCGATCTGCCGCTTCTTCTTCACAATCAGGGCATCGATGTGGGCGGTTTCGCGATCCAGAAAGGCGGCGATGGCGTGTTGTTCGGGGAGGGGGGGTAATCCTATTGATAATTCGTGTATGTAATTCCTGTTCAATGTCCCAACAACACTGCCGGAACTAATACTTTTCAAGTCAATAATTTTTAAGAGGTAAAATATGAAACGCGGGAATGCATTAACAAATTTTTTTATATAAATCGCAGTGTTATGAGGCCAAAAATCTGATTCGATGTAATTTACTTCTCCAACACTTCCACTTCTTCCAATTGTTATACCTGGACCCAAAGTTTTGAATTCATTGTGATATCCAATAATCCCATTTGAACCACAAACAGGAAAATGACCTTCAATGAATTTGGTTGAATCTAAATCATAACCTCTTTGAAGATATATTGCATTTTTGATTCGTTTTATATCCCACCCCTCCGGCACCTCGCCCAGCCGTTCTGTTCCCGATGGTTTGTATTTCGGATAACGATTCCAGTGACTCACGCTAGCACATCTTGTTGGATATCAATTTTTCCTATAACAGCTGCGGAGATGATAGCGCTTCGGTATTCATGGAGCTTATCAAGGCTTTCCTGTATTTTCATTATTAGCTTGTTAGAATGACCATTTTCAATATCAAGATAAGCTGATATTTGACACTGTTCATTCTTTGGGGGTCTTGGTAATTTGACTTTTTTTAAATCATCATATGAGATTCGGAGCCTATGCGCTAAAATTCCAGTGCCAATTCCTTTTAGGCTTTCCTGGAATTCTTTCGAACAAAACAAATTTGCATAATAATTCTTATCTATCGATCCATCTCTCGGATACAACACGTAATATTCGATACTTGCCGCACCGTATTCCTTTGAAATGCCAACCGACCCAATTATAATATTCATTCTATTAAGGACGATATCTCCAGGATATATGATCTTATATTGCTCAATATTTTCTGATTTTTTATTCCCTGCAGCACTTCTTTCTTCGTAATTAATTACCCCTACGTTGCGAACAACAGATAGAATGTTTTCTGTTTTAGGACCAATGTTAAATTCATATCTTTGGACTAAAAGTCCTCGGATAGACACTAAATCCCAATGTTCCGGCACCATCCCCAACCACTCAATCCCCGAATCCTTCATCTTTGCATTCGGGTCAAGCCCCTTGGTCACCGCTTGGCTGATGAGCGCTGATCGCTTCTCCTGCCGCAGTTCAATCTGGCGCTCCTTCTTTGCAATGAGATCATCAATGCGGGCGGTCTCACGATCGAGAAAGGCGGCGATGGCGTGTTGTTCGGGGAGGGGGGGTTTTACAATGAGAATGTTTTCGAGTTTAGAGTTCGCTAGTTCTTTGAATGTTGCACCTTGTCCCCATGATTCGAGTTCAGGTTTGCATGTATAATATAAATAGTAAAAAAATTTTCTATCTCTGTCTTCTTGACTTATCTTAAAAACCAGACTTTTACACCCTTGGTTTGTACACATCTCCCGATTAGCTATTTTTATATACCCAATAGGGGCTCGGGTGGAAATAATCAGGCTTCCTTCAGGTACTAATGAAGTTCCACAACTCATGTAACCTTTGGAAGTTATCATTCTTTGTGAATCAAATATGGTATCCTGTTTGGATTTACCTAGATCTTCAGGAGTAACCCACGGTATGTCTCCTTCCCAGTATTCCATTTCAGTACTTTTAGGTGTCGAACCGTTAACAACGTTGAAAAGACGTTTTGTAGTGAGAACAATCCAATCAATTGGCACATCGCCCAACCATTCCACTCCAGATGGTTTATACTTCAAATAACGACGCCAACGGATTGAATCTGAAGACTCCTCGATAAAAGCGGGGGCTGTCATGCCAGAATCTCCTTGATTATCTTCTGGATGGCCTGTGCATCAATCGCCCCTTGTGGAGTGTCGGAGGTGATAATGAGGGTTGCTCGTTCCCCGCCACCATCTTCAAGAGTTTTCACCCCATGATTTTTATACCAATCAAAGGTCTCTTCCCAGCGACGTTTATATCCAGGATCACCCAGCATTCCAAGGTGCTCCCAGAGATACATAGTTCCGCTTGCGTCGTCTTGTATTGTGAAATCGGGAAGTCGGAGCGTCCCGTCTCCTCCAAGAAATTCATTCTCATACTCTGCTTTTACTCCAGCGGCAAACAGGGCATCATCAATGATGACTTCCGATTTCGATCGCACCATGATGCCCCTTGCTGTTCGATGAATGAGCCGCTGCTCATAATAGCGGGACGGTTTCTTACCCTGGGGATCTCTCTCTTCAAGAATATTCGGTGGAACAAAGAGATTGGTAATCCGTGATGCAGTCGCAGAAGACTCTGCAGAAGTATAGTTGCGTAAATCCTGCAGCGGTCCCTGGTGGAGAATAATAATACGTTTCCGTTGTCGCGTAAGAGCAGTATAGAGCAACTCCCTACTCATAAGCTGACTTTCACCGGGGATAACGAGAAAAGTAAGATCAAACTCACTTCCTTGAGCCTTATGAATGGTGATGGCATATGCCAGTTCGAGGAGAGCATCATCTTCACCTATATCCCTTTCTGAATAACTATAGTCATACCCTGGCTGCGAAGAAAATTCGACTTTTGTACGCCACGGTTTTTCCTCTTTTGCATTCCTCGCGGGAATATATTCTCCAATAACTATACCAATTTCACCATTTGCCACATAGTTGAGAGCTCCCTCCTTGGGATAAACAAATTTACGGGGATGGTTCGAGATATTGATCACTTTATCCCCATAGACAATCTCATCGATACCCATCGGCTTTGTTATCTTTGCGCCATATTTTCTATGTCCGCGTGCCCAATCGATCACCTGCTGGCGGAATCCTTTCTGAACAAGACGATTAATACCTCGTGATCCGATAGCAACATTTCTGAAGGGGGTGAGAATCTGCCAATCCTCGGCATGAATACCGGCACCTCTTCTGAAATACATATTGCCATTGAATTCCGAACCGCCATTCCTCTGTTCAAAGCCATTCCGATCATCAGGTCCGGAGAGCTTCATCTCTTCGACAAGGATTTGGATCAACAAGGATTGAAGTTCTTCGGGCTTGTCCCATTGAATACATCGAATCCGATCGAGGGATTTGCCGGATGTAATCTTTGACCAGATATCATCTTCACCAGGTGCAAGCAGGCGCGAACTGAACCATTTCGCCAGTTGAATGTCTCCAAGATTCTCTCCAATCTGCCTGCGTTGAATAGTGAGTTCAGCATAACCCTGCCCAATCCGATACTTCTTGCCTTCAATACCCTCCGGTGTCAATTGGCTGACAATATCAACAAAAGGCCGACCTGCACCAATGGGGGGGAGTTGGCTGGGATCACCACAGAGAATAAACCGTTCAACACCTTTTAATCCATTAAAAACCGATGCAAGCATCTCTTCGGTAAGCATCGAAGACTCATCGATAATTACGGTCTTCGCACCCTCGAATCGCTTCTCCTCATTCATTACGTACTGACCAGTAATCCCATTATAACGGCCAGTTGGAGCAAGGAACTGGGCGATAGTTTTTGCTTGAATCCCACATTTCTGGCCAAGTCGTACACGAGCCTTTCCTGTTGGAGCAAGGAGAAGAATGCCTCCTGACGAAATGGATGGGTGGGAACAAAGAGATGCAAGAACCGTTGTCTTCCCCGTTCCTGCAGGTCCAATTAACACGGAAAATCGGGACGCAGCTATCTCGGCCAATGCCTGCGATTTCTCTTCCCTGGCTTGTTCTTCTTCAAGAGTATCTGATGACGATTCTAGGGATTTTTCGAGAATCTTGGCCCAATCGGCGGTAATATCGAACCTTTTCCCTTTTACCCGTTTCAGAACTTCATGCCGAATGAGTTCACCTGTATTTTTATAACGACGCAGTTGTAACGAAGCTGTTCCATCCGCCATTCTCTCTCTAATTACTTCGGGAAGAAGAGCATCGCCAATGATGTCAAACAAGTCTCCATCAACCGGACACTGGGGTTCAATCGGAAGATTACGGAGGGACATGATTACATGATTTCTTGGAAGGAGGGTGTGACCTTCCATGACATTCTTTTCCAGTTCAAAAATGGTCAATGAACGGACTCTCCTCGGATCGAGAGGACCTTCAAGGGCTGATGGATCCGGAATTGGATGTTTATTCAGAATAATCGGGGGAGGACATAATCCCCTATCTACGGTCCAGAGGGAAATTGGGTCACTACTTTCTGAATCATTTCGAGTATCAGCAAAACGATCAGACTCATAAATAAAATAGGGATTTGATAGAATATCTACATCTGAACAACAAATTCCTCTCTCTCCACGCTCTTCCTGAACAAAAAATCTCTTGGCCTGGCTGTTGGTGATCTCGAACCGGGAGAGCAGTTTGAGCAACGCGAGTCGTTCAGATTTGATATTTTTCCATTTTGATTGTAAGGTTGGGGTAATCTCCTTGGCAATGTTCTTTGAAAGGTTTCTCGGATCTTTAAAGATTTCATCGATAACAAGCCATGGATCTTCATTTTCTTTAAGAGTAGAGGAGATATGATGGGCAACCATGACACCATGATTAATCCCAAATGCTGAAAGAGCAGCCCCTATTCCAGGATATGCCCCACGATATTTCCATAGCTCGGAAAGTCGTTCATCGATCCAATGGAGTGGGCCAGTTAATGGTTTATCGAGAATTTCATTTGCTCGCTCCAAGGATTCCTTACACGATAGAAGTGCAGCTATTGCCCCGTCATGAGTAACATGTTCCGATGCATAGGCAAATTCACTCCTTCGGTCTTCGGGAATCAAAGCAACAAAATTGGACGTATCAATACTGGAGTCTGTTTCAGCTATTTTGAGAATCTCATGATAGGGTAAGATAAAACCATCTTTCAAATCCGGTCTGATCGAATGCTCAATTGAAACATCCCAGAGAAATGAGCGGATGTTTTTCGATGATTTTGTATCATAATTGTATTCGGTCGGTTGACCAACAGACTTCACCCTCCCTGCTCCGACCAAAACCCAATCCCCTTCATCAAGAAGAGGAGTCTGTTTTGCATAAAAAAAACAAAGCGACTTAAGTGGTTCAATAGCACTAAAAAAACAATCCAATAGGGCTTTCTGATTCTCTCCAGCTTGGACCCATCCACTTTTCTCTAACCATCCAGGCTCGGTTGGTTCCCTCTCTTGGGAAACGTCAATTTCATGTAACTTTGCAATATCCCACGCAAATTCCCTTCTCATCCACCGGAAGGGAACTGCAGCAGCCGAATAGGGAGGGTGCCGGTAGGGAGTGGGTAAAATATGTTTGTGTGTTGAACTACTCTTCGAATAGGGGTGGGATACCATTCGAGTATACTCAAATGGTGCCATAAACATACTCCGTTCGGGAACACATGGAGGCCATTCTTCGGGAGGAATATCACAAATATTTTTCCCGGAATTCTGGGATTCTAAAACATCCTCTCTCTCCTCTCTGATTCGCTTTAAAATTAAACAGGCACTATTGTTGAGGGGTTTTGTGCATAATCCTCCAGTCCATCCATTATCATGCCATGGTACACGGACTGAGAGATGCTGAATTGAGAGCTTTGGGGTAGGAAGAGAAGTCATAGCATCTCCTCACTCCGTTCGATAAGTGCATGTTCAGATTGTCTGATAACAATATTATTTTCAATCAGTAAATTGACCAGCTGGACGCCATTCATGAGCCCGACCGGTGTTGCACCTTGAGAATCCTTCCCGACGGTATAAACTGCATCGAGCACAGTCATTTTACCACTTCTTTTAATAAAATCTCAATTTCCGCCTCGATCTTCCTCAAATCAGCCTCAATCTCTTCAAGAGGCCGTGGCGGCACATACTTGTAGAAATACCGGTTGAAATTGATCTCATACCCGATTTTTGTCTTGCTCTCATCGACCCAGGCATCCGGCACATGAGGAAGGACTTCTCGTTTCATGTACTCAGTAACATCTTCCTTAAGGGGGACATTCTCATAATCACGGAGTTCAGGATCCGGCTCCGGATTGCCCTTTGAATCGAGACAAACATCTGCCGTGTCATCAGATTCCGAGAGTGAATCAAGAATTTCCTTGAAAAGAGGAGTTGAAATTGCCAGATTTGCTTCTTTAAAGGCATTCTTGAGAATCTTCGAAAAGGATTCCCGGTTCTTTACCAGGCCCATCTCTTTCAAAGATTGCAGCACGGTCAGAATTGCATCCTGCTGTCGTTTTCCCGAGGCTTCCTCATCCGCAATCTCCTTTGCATCTTTCCGTTTTTTGCTGACCGCCAGTTCAGAAAATTTGCTGCCTTCCTTTACCCGGGCTAATCGTTCATAGGTTATCGCAAAATTCAACTGGAGTGGCCGTTCAACCGTGATACGACGGTATCCGAAATCGGTATTATCAAAAATCCTGACAAAATCGTTTTCCTTATAATCTCCATAGAGTTTTGTAATCTGGTCCCTCTGTTCATCGCAGACCTCGTTTCGTTTATTTCCAAGACTCTTCCGCATCTTCTTGAAAAACGTGGTGCCGTTGACGAGTTGGATCTTCCCTTTCCGGTGCTGTTCCTTCCGGTTGGTCACAATCCAGAGATACGTCGAAATACCCGTATTGTAAAAGAGTTGATCAGGTAATGCAACAATAGCCTCCAGCCAGTCATTTTCGATTATCCACCGACGGATTTCACTCTCACCTGACCCGGCCGATCCCGTGAACAGAGGAGATCCATTGAACACAATAGCAAGCCGAGTTCCCCCGTCTTTCACTGACTTCATCTTACTGATCATATGCATCAGGAACAGGAGTGATCCATCACTGATACGGGGAAGTCCCGGACCATAGCGACCTCCAAACCCTTCCTCCTCATGCTCCTTTTTAATCTTCGGCTGTTGAGGTTTCCATTCGACGCCGAAAGGGGGATTGGCAAGCAGGTAATCGAAGTTCTTTCCTCTGAAGAAATCGTCTTTAATACTATCCCCAAAATGAATATTATCGAGGTTCTGACCTTTGATCATCATGTCAGAACCGCAGACTGCGTATGCCTGCTCGTTAAAATCCTCACCAAATAATTCAAGTCGTGCGTCAGGATTCAGTTCATGTACATATTCATCAGAAACAGAAAGCATGCCTCCCGTACCACATGCAGGATCATACAACGTTTTGATAATGCCCCGTCGTGTGAGAATATCCCCATCGGGAATAAAGATCAGATTCACCATCAGACGGATGACTTCACGAGGAGTGAAATGGTCACCGGCCTCTTCATTACTGGCTTCATTGAATCGTCGGATAAGCTCTTCAAAAATATATCCCATCTCAATATTTGAGACTACATCGGGATGGAGATCGATATCATCGGCGAATTTTGAAATAATAAGATAAAGGCGGTCATGTTTATCGAGCTTCTCGATCTCTTTTTCAAATCCAAATTTTTCGATGATATCACGAGCGTTACTTGAAAAACCTTTGATATAGGCAGTAAGGTTGGCTGCAAGATTGTTGGGATCATCCTTCAGTTTTTTGAACGTGAATTTACTTGTATTATGGAACTGGTGTCCTGATACCTGGTTCAGAATAGGATCAAGATTCTGGACTTTCCCCCCCCTCATCGACACATATTTTTCCAGGACATTGTCTTTTGTCGGCTCCAGAACACAGTCCAGCCGCCGAAGGACCACAAGAGGAAGCATCACATCTTTGTATTGGTTAGGTTTGTAAGGTCCTCTGAGTAGCTCAGCTATCGACCAAATGAAATTGATTTTATCATTGAAATTGTTCATTTTTGACCACCTCAATCGTTTTTTAAAAGTAAAGACTAGGTTGAATTGATATTTCTTCAGACAAGAAAAATATTGTGAATTTTTCATCGGAATTCATTCGATCAATTAAGGTTCATCACTACAAACGGTAACTATCCGAAAAATTATAAAAATGTTACAATTATCCCCCAAAAAAATACTAGATCTTCAAGGTAATTTGAAAATCATTCCCCTTTTACACCGGTGAACATTCATTCCGCAATTTTTATCGTGGTCTACTTATAAGCACTCACCTTATCGAAGTGAACAGTCAAGGTGGAGTGATTATTTTTCATGTGGCAATTTCGAAAACTGGGGGAAGGAGAGCCAGAACGATCCCCCCATGAGGCAGAATTTTTCAATGTAGGAGACCTCGACGCATCTGCAGCACTGATTCGGGAGGCAATTCAAAATTCGCTTGATGCACGACTGAACGGAAACGAACCGGTACATATCCGAATCTCCCTCAATTCAGAACCCCGGTCGGGAAGAAATTCCTATTATTCCGAATTGCTTGATCATGTTAAAAGTTGTGAATTCAAGCTTGACAGTGCCCTAAAAGGTCCTTTTACCTATCTCATCATCGAAGATTTTGGTACACGAGGCCTCGATGGACCGATCTCCCGGACCGAGGTTACCGGTGACAAGAAAAGCAACTACTACAACCTCTGGTGGCGAGAAGGAATCTCGAAGAAGGAAGGCCGGGATGCAGGACGATGGGGGCTTGGAAAGACCGTCTTTTTTGTCTGCTCAGAACTGCGATCATTCTGGGGGTATACCGTACGGCATGATGACAATCGTCATCTTCTTCTTGGAAAAGCCCTCTTGAAATCACATATCCATGACGGTTCCCATTACGATTACTATGGCTATTATTGCGTGGGAGAGAATCAACCGATTGAAGATCCAAAACAAATCGCCACCTTCAAGAATCGGTTTCGCATTTTCCGAAACGACGAACCGGGACTTTCCATCGTCATTCCTTTCCCCATTGCAGATATATCTCGCGATAATCTCCTGAAAGCTTCCATCCAGCACTACTTTTATTCAATTATCAAAGGGTTATTGACGATCGACATCTGCCAGAATGATACGATTCTCAGCCTCGATAAAAAGACGATCTTTGACATTGCCCATGATATCGATTGGAAAGGAACAACGTGGGAGCATCATCCCGTATCAAATCTTTTGTATTTCATCTATAATTCGGTCAAAGCCACGGAGGAACATTTTTTCACCTTGCAAGAGTCGAACCCTCCAAAAATTTCTGATACCTTATTCGGAGAAGACCTGGAAGGAGCACGGGCATTATTCTCCGAAGGAAAACTGGTCCCGATAAAAGTCCCCGTGCAGATACAACCAGTTTCGGGAGAGAAGATAAAATCCCATTTCAAAGTCTTCATTCAAAAGGATGAACAATTGCAGAGAGTTGAGGAATTCTATATCCGATCAGGGATATCCATCTCGGAAATCAGATTGTTGAGAGGAGTGAACCTGAGAGCGCTCCTTACGGCCGAGGAAGAACCTGTTGCTCGGTTCCTCGGAGACTCTGAATCTCCCGCTCATACTGATTGGAAAGAACGATCAGAAACATTCAAACAACGATACCATAATGCCGTCTCTACGCTCCGATATATTCGAACAAGTCTGCGGGATATCACTCCGATACTCAATGTTCCTCCTCCAGGAGTGGATCCTGATTTTCTTAAAGACATCTTCTATGTCAGGGAAGAACAGGGAAAAGCAGCAGGAGACAATCCTGTTTCTACCATCCCACCAGATCTTCAAAAATCGGTCGGAGTCTTCTCAATTACTTCTCAAGATGGAGGATTTCGATTATCATTGGCGGATAAACAGACATTTGAACCCTTTACTGCACGAATTGAAGTTGCTTATGACACAAAAAAAGGCAATCCCTTTGCCCGATACGATCCCTGGGATTTCAAATTTGATACCTCGAATACCGGATACGGAAAAATCATCCCTCGGGTGAAAGGAGCACAGATCAAAAAAATGGAATACAATATGCTCTTGCTCTCCATCGAAGATCCCAAATTCGAATTAAAAACCGCAGGCTTTGATAAAAACCGTGACTTGGTTGTTGCTGTCAAGAAGGTGAGTGCATGAAGCGGCATCTGAACTATACCGCACGACAGAAAATTCCCGCAAAGCAGATCAAGATAGATCTTCATCGTGAAAATGGATCCCTCAAGTCGTTTGATGCATCGGTAAACCTGTCGGGCTTGGAATTACCTTTTGATGCTAAAGTCTTCATTGAGGCATATTATCGAACTGATAGAAAACGATTCGATTTTGGCACGGTCAGCAATATTGCCACCCCCGAATCAACCGATTTAAGCGATCTGGGAAATCTTGATAATCTGAACTTTCGAATAAAAATTGTCGATCAAACTACGAAATATGGCCTTATCCTTGCCGAAGCAGACAAAATAAAACCTCATTCAGAAGGAGATGAGGAGGACCAGATTCGTTCCATCCTTGCAACAGAGTTCAACTGTGATCTCGGGCATCAAATTTGGCGAATCAATTACGCTGCCGAATCACCAATCATAGAATTTAACAAAAATGTCCCAAACATTCGATCGCTTGCAAAGACCGATCCCGTATTTTTCTTCCATGTCTATCCACAAGTCATTCGAGAGATACTCCACTATCTTTTCTTTGTGGAAAAATTTGATCCAGAAGATGCTCAAGAAGAATGGTATAAGAATTGGTTTAATTTCGCCAAATCCATCTACCCTGAATCCAGCCCGGAAAAATTGACTGACATTACACCTGAAACATCACAGGATATTGTCGATTGGATAGACAATGTGGTCAACGAATTTTGTTTGTCTGAAAATAGAAAATGGGACAAATTCTTAAAAACCGTTGATCAAGGGGAGCCAGAATGACAAATCTTCGAGTATTAACTCCAATAGGGACAAAGGAATTTGCCGATTTTATAGTGAATTTGAAAAAAGATAGTAGCATTTCACCTCCTACACACCTCCTCGAAGAGGCTCCCTATTCTAAGCAATTCAAAGAAATCGAGATAGAACAGAGGACCTTCGCAACACGACTTGAATTGGGTGAATATCTGCTCAATTGTCTGGAACCGATTCCTCGAGATACATTAATTGAGAACGAAGGATTATGGAACTGGCTCTCGCTATTCTGGTTTGACCAGCTTGTCCCCGTTGATGCTACTGGGAAAAGAAAGGTAGGGGAAATAGCTCGATATGTATATAATTCACATTACCGAACTTTTTATCGGCATCTGGTAGCCGCATCATGGGATATTTATTCACGCTATGGAGCACAGTCAAAGATTTTTCTTTCGACTTCGCTCGATATTAACAACAAATTTATTCGTGAATTGGCAAGCCGTCAAAATCTCATATCCAATGGCAATCTGATTGACGTGGTTCAGATATTATATTGGCGAGAAGATGGAAAATCGAGGGAAGGAATAAAGAGGGGGGCGGTAAGTAAGAAACAACCGGGAAATTTATGGAGGCTCATTGCAGTTCTTAATCAATTGGATACGACCTATGATCTCTTCGATATGAGTCCCAATGATATCCTTAGGCTGCTTCCAGATGAATTCAATTCTTGGAAACCTGATCAAGTGGTAAAGAAGAAATCAAGATTCGCTATGTTTCGATAATTACTGATAAAATGAAGACAGATCGAGATTCCATTAACGTTTTCAGAAAAGTCTGGCCTCACATCTGTTCCGAGTGCCGAGAGGTCCTCGGTTCAGAACTTCATTATCAGGCAATCATGTATCGGTGTTTTCGCGAATTTGGGAATGTTCCCCTTCAGCAAATTGGGATGAATGTGAAAATATGGGTCGATAATCCCATTACTACTCTATTTCAGGAATTAGATAAACGAAAACACCCAAACTTTCAGGGAGGCTACGAACCAATCCCAGACATCGTTTTGTTTTCACCGGAAATTGAGGGAGATTTTAGGAGGAGAAACCGGGAAAATACTCTCCGCCATATGCTCATGGCAATCGAGGTGAAGGCATCAGAGAGGGAGAATGCCCGATTAAGACCCGGGGAAATCATAAGGGACCTTGAGAAACTGAAAGCGTTCCAGAATGAGGCCTCCCGGAGGAGATCATACTTCGTGCCGACCATGATTATTGTTGATACCGCACCGGAAGAGAATGAAAAGATGCTGGCAAGTTCACTTGAAGAGGTTGCCTACCACGCTGAGAAGCTGAATGTTGGTCTGTTTTACCTGAATTCTGATGAGGATAAGAGGTGGGAATGGGATACGTCGAAGTTGAGTATTTAGGATAGTCTCTTGAAAATACATCATGAAACTGTTACGATACTCCCTCCAGGAATATACTGTTCACTATTAGTAGAATTTCCATCTTGCGAGCGATCATCACCCTGGGTTTGCAACCTCAGAATACGCAATAGGTTATCAATAGTATGCTAGAAGGCAGGGGGTATCGATTGGCATCACATCGATACCATATCTCGATCTTAAAAGTAATCCAAAGAGTTTTTCCTCATTCTAACGCTTAACCTTCGCTTGATAATTCTTATCGTAGCCTATTGGTAAGCTCTCCTCGTAGCTTTAAATGTGGAATCCTATTCGGTTCAACGATCTTCCTGACTGGCTCAAAAGAGAGTGGAATTCAGATAATTTTCAAATAAAAACGAAACTGGTAAAGGTGTACCACGATGAATCTATTTCCTATAAAGTTCTTTTTTCCCGGGATAGAACAGGTAATCTTCACATTCGATGCTGGAGGAGATATACTCGCTCAAAGGTTCAATCATCTTACGGCTCGCCAGAACAGAACACAGTGTTAACCCTCATTATTATCGGAATAGTGTGTATTGTCGGTATTTTTGTCTTGTTTCAGTTGAACAGCCGAGTTCCCCCACCATCAGAAAATTTAGGAGGAGCCCCAATTCCCACAATACCTACCAATGTCCCCTCTCCTACTAATCCGATTGCAAATCCTCTATCCACACCCGAGTGTGTGGTCACGTCATCAAGCCAAACGCCTGTTCCCGTATCGACCATCCGTACTTCAAATGCGATTCGATACCAGAACCCACAAAAATATGAGGTTTTCTATGAAATGAGACTCTTTAATACAGGATTTGAACCTGGGAAGGTCAAAATATACCAATTTAGACCTATGGAATGGGAAACTCAAAGAGATATCACCATTGAAGACATTTCACCCCTTCCGACAAAACAGTCAATGGATAATTTTGGAAATGGGATGTATTACTGGGAAATAAAAAACAGTCCAAAAATCGGGGAGAGCATATCTTTCGCCACAAGATTCACCATCACAGCTTATGAGATAGAGTCAACGATAAATCCCGCCGATGTACAACCTTACAACACTGAAAATGCTGAATACCAATTCTATACTCGATCTGATCGGTTTATCGAAGCAGATGATCCAAAGATAATTCAACTTGCTAATCAGGTGGCAGGTACAGAAACGAATCCATATCAGATTGCACATTCCTTCTACGATTATATTATTGACACATACCACTACGAACTTACCGGAAGAGGGTTGCTCGGAGCTAAATCATTCATGGAGACGGGGAAAGGAGAATGCGGAGATTATACCGCGTTATTTGTTGCCCTGTGCCGTTCCAAGGGTATTCCCTCACGACCGATTGTTGGGTATTGGGCAACCTCGGGACTGAATCAAACCCATGTGTGGGGTGAAGTTTACATCGAGCCTTTCGGTTGGATTCCAGTTGATCCAACAGTTGGGCAATCCCAGACAACATCACGTGACTATTATTTTGGAAATATTGACAATCGTCGTGTAATCCTCAATAAAAATTACAATATAATCCTTGAGCCAGCTTCTCCAGGTAATATTCCTGCTCCCTTCCTCCAGGGGCCGTTATTATACTGCGAGGGAAGGAGGGACCTCACAAAACTTACTATTGAGCGATCAAAATGGATGGTAGTAAGCATGTCATGACATCAAACATACTCGGATTCATTGGCATCTCTACGCAGCTTTCTCATGAATAAGCATCAGTGCTGCGGCGTTAGCTTTCATGCAATTTCCCTATTTAAGAACAATATCTCTTTCTCATCATGATTCGAAATTCTACTTGTAATTTATACAACAATATTAGTACGGATAATATCCTACAATATTGCCCGCAGGAGAATACTGACAAACATAGACTGTTCGATACGTTGAGTGTGGGGCACTTCCGCAACCGCACTCCGTTGTTGTTTTCCAGATTATTTGTGTATAATGACCTACATCCCCCCAATATGTTGTATCACTTGCGTCGTTTCCAAATGGAGCATAAACGAAATGCGATTTTTCCGAACCCCATGCATCAATTGCCGATGTCCATGAAGGTTGCCCAGCAGCAAGATTTTCCCCATACAATCCGCCACTATGTTCGAACAAATTATTGTCCCCAAGATGGTCAGCATAACTCTGAGCGCTTGCAGCTAAAGTTGAAGACCATTTCAAATTAGGAATATTTTTTCCATTAACCGTATTGCGATAGTAATTGTGTCTGTTTAGGATTTCCGTAATCGGAACTTCGGCATCCTCACTATAAATTGCGAACGCTTGTTGACCGTTTTGATCGGCTGTATATCTACTATCCTGGTGTTTGGAATTCGGTGAATAACTTAATTCGGTCAAATGTTCCGTCATCAATGATCCTGTAGAGGATACAATGATGGGCATTATGGCTCCAAGCAAAAAGAGTGAAGATAAACAAACAAGAGTAAAGGTAGATACTTTCCAACGATTTTCTTTATTCCAATGAATCGCCTCAAAAAATATCAAATACACGATTCCAGGAATCGAAACACCAAATGAGGCAATCCAATAGGAAATAGGAGTGAAATTCAAAATAGACAATGGATTCGTATTTTCAATAAAGAGAATATTCTCTAATAAAACAATGCAGAAATAAAGAATAGAGAGATATCCAGCATATTTTGAGTAGCGATTTGGTCTAACCCCTAGACCATTTAATAAAAACAGACCGAATATAATCAAGCCAAGAACTACCGATATCAGAATAGACACGCTATCAAGAGATTCCAGATTAAAATAGATAAAATGCGGATAAATATTCTCAAATATTGTTTTTCTATCCATAATTGGAACAAAAATGAGAAATATTCCTGTAATTATTGCGGTAATTAAAGCGGGAATGTTTTTATGGTAATATCGTGTTGGCTTCCATCCTGTTTTTCTTGGTTTCAGTTTGTAATGCCATTTAATTTTACATGGGCTGTCTCCTCGAATTTCAAAAGGAATTCTAAATTTTCTCAGTTCCGAATGCCTTCTTTTGGCCATTCTCCATAATCGATGACGGATAGCCTGCCTTTTGATATGACCAATTCTCCCCTTTCTTCTACAAATATTATGAGATGTATCAACAGTTACCCAATTCACTTTATACCAGAGGGCTTCATCATCCTGGATATATCGTACAAAATCAGCAATATCCCGCAGAGCTTTATCCGTGTGAATTTTGGGTTTCATTTGAATTGTTGACTCTACTATTAGATTAGCTCAAATCAGCAGTCTGATAGAGCCGCCCAGCGTTCCAGAAGCTTCCCGGTTGCCACATAAAATGATTGTTGGGTTTCATTTCATATCGTGAGAGAAATTCGAGCGGCAATACGTGAGATTTCACAAAATTCAAGGGTACCACAAACATTTTACCTGGTTTATCTGGAATTCCCCCCAGTCCTATCACGATGTAGACCGGAATTTTTTCTTCATCCTCAAATCGCTTATAGCGAGGCATCTGATAGGCTTTGCACCATTCTATCATTTCTGAGTTATATCGATCCGATCGGAACTTTGCTTCAATAGCGAATTTCTCTCGGGAAGGAATAAACCGAAGAATAAAATCGGGATCAAGATTATTCTCATTATAATGACTGTCGGGTCCCTGAATGGGAGAAGTCATTTTGAAAATCGAAAAATTCTTTACATCAAACTTTTTTAAAACAAATTTTTCAAATTTCTCTCCTTTTTCGATACGTGAATAATAATAAGTCTTTTTTGCCTTGTTATGGGAATTATTAAAATATTTTTCAGCATCCTCTGAAATTGAACATCTTTTCCGTTTGAGGTCGAGATAAATAATCAAGGCATCAATGATACTATAGACGTACGTCAAACTTGCTACAATTAGAATATTTGAATTATTTGGATCATCCAAATACCAATACCAGCTAATCATTAATCCAAAAATCCAGATGATAAAAATTGCAGTCTTTTCTTTTTGATCATTCTGGTATTGTACTAATCCGGGAATTAAAATCGCAAAAATATGGTCTTTCCTGATAAGATTATTATTTTTCATTCGCGTTCTAGATCTCAAAATTTAAAATGAAATTAATTCGTACACTGAATTTTAAACGGATCGTTACATTCTAAAAAATGTTATTCAAACTCAATTGGGTATGTTAAAGCGACTCTTCTCTGGTTATTACCCCAATATATCAGGGATTTGGCCAAATTACACCTTTGTATCAGTGAAGTCTCTACACGAAATCGCAATCACAACCTTTTTATGATGAATCTCCTGATTGCTGATGAAGTTTTAGTCGATCGGTTCCCCCTTCATAAAATCGGAGATCCCATGGCCCAACATCGCAAGGTGTAGGGGTTTTATGGAGGGAATTAATGTGAACCCCCTTGATACTCTATATAGGAATGGCATCGAGATACTCGGAATATGACTCCCCCTCTTCCGTGCAGTATTGAAAAGAACGGAAAGAACAATCCCGCATTACCAAAGGATACGAGGAATTGCACATTACAATTTAAAGCGAGAATATGAAGCGACATATTTTTCTCTCTTCAAAAAATTCGAAATAGTATGAATCTATCAAATAATCATCGAATCATTTTTATCATCTCAATTTTTTTATTTGTCATAGTATCAGGGTGCGTTTCTGAGAGTCCGAGAGATCACAATATCACTACCATCAAACAAATCGTCGAAGAGTATCATGAAAGTCATTCCTATATCGACTCGGATGTATATGTTTGCGGCGACATGGCACGTGATGTCTGGAATATAGTGAAAACTCAAGAGATAAACGCAAAGATCGTCGTTGGAATGTAGATAAAGATATTACGTCGATTTCAGAAGCAACTCATGCCTGGGCGGATCAATTTCAGGTTTTCGATACTGGAATACCATGAGTCGAACAAGACACATTTCGGTCGAAACTGACGTTCTTCTGCTGCATGTATCATATCCTGAAATGATCATTTTTATTCTTCCCATCCGTGTTAGGATGATAGATCCGAAAATCAATGGGAACAATCGCTGATCCATCCGTCCAAATCATCGAGATCAGGTTAATGCCTTGAACAACCCGGTTATGTTTCCCGCTCCAGTGCCGGGTCACCAGTTCGATCCGATGTGAATATGGTTTGTCTAATGTGCTGTCGTCAATGACCAGTACGCCTTCGTCTTGCAGGATTAACTGTTTAGCTTCGGTATAGAACGCCTCCGTATGGTGAGGCTGCCTCTCCAATAACCGCTTAACGGAATCGTGAGCTATTGCTTCTGATTCGTTGGATAAACACCGGGATGCTTCTTCCGAACAAGTGCATGCTTGGTATGTCGCGATGAGAAAGTTGATGAAATTGTCACTGGTGCATTTTGCTGGATTCACGTTTGCTTGATCTCCATTCGGGCTTGCTATGCCAAGAATTGGGCTTTTTAGATCTTAATACAAAGAATGAAATTTGTATATGATTTGTTGAAATAGTATTGGGGATTCTATCATAACAAGTAAGATCAGGCTTTGTTCAAGGGAATTATATGAAGAAATCTTTATAACCCCCCATGAGGTTCCAATCTTATTATATGGCTGAATTAAATGATTCGCTTAATCTTCAGGAAAATGAAAAAAACGAAATCAAACGAATGAAAAGCGCTTTGGATAATAGAGCGTTATTTAATTATATTTTCAGTGGGGAGTTGAAGAAATTATATGCCACGGTTTATCCTGATTATAAAACACTGATTCTTAAAAAAAATCCGACGTATTACCGAAAAGAATCGGCAATCGCGATGGATTATTCTATGAAGGATACTAATCCAGTGATTGTTTTTTTAAATCCAAGTATAACTCAGGAAGGGCAATTTATCGAATACACAGGAATGTCAACTCAAATATTTCTGGAGAAATTAAATAATGATGAGATTATTCCAACAAGAGATTATTATTATAGATATACCAATGTTGAATACTCTAATAAATTTTACATGGATTTTTTTAAGGAATGGAATAAAAAAGCAAGTGATAGACCTCCAGTTTTTGCAAATACTCTCTCTGCAACTTTTAGTGGGGAGAGAGATCCTCCATGGAAAACTGAATATCTTTATCTGATGGAACAATATCCTTTCTTGGCGGGGACAGTTAAAACACATCCAGAACTGGGTGAAAAAAGGACACTGGATTTTTTTGCTGAAAGATTTTTCTGGATGAGAACTATTGGGCGCCAAGAATATGTTGATGATATTCTCTTCTTACTTAATAAATACTCGAAAAACCAGACTGACAAACAATTGTTCGACAATGTTATAGCGATGACAAAATACGGTCATCAAATATTTTCTGCCCATAAATACTATGCAATGGGCTCAACTGTTACGTTTTCAGTAAATGACTACCGAGAAACGGTAGAGCTGATAAACAGACTTATACAAGATCGGAAAAATAGGAACGTGTTCATTGACTCTTTAATCGGAATTAGTTTGCCCTTATCGTGTTTTTTAGAGCATAATCTCAAAAAGTCTCTGATTCGTTCGTTTGATATTATTTTCCCCTCTAAAAAAAATTTATTCCGTGATAATGAATCGGATTATCATAAATTCCAGAAAGATTCCGATTGGATAGAGGGTAGAGAACAATTCACAGATAACGAAAATAAATTACAAGAGAATTTGGAGAAAGTATCAAAAGGACACTTTATTTCGGCATCGAAGATTTCCGATAATAGAGAGGAATTGGCGGAAAGTCTCCATAATTACAATCAATGTGTTCTAAATTCCAAAATGAGAATTGGAGACTATGTTAAAACATCTATCGAATACTGCAATACATTCGAACTAACAACAATTTTATCATGCGGTTTGGAATCAGCTTTTGAAACTGCATTGGAATCATTAAAATTAATGCCGGCATTAATCAATCATATCCAAACTCGTAAGTGGCAAGAATACTATAATGATACAGTGCTTCCATGCACGGGTGTTCCTATTGCAGTATGGACAAGTGGAGAAACGGTAACCTGGAAATACACATAATATCATTTTAATAAAAAAAAAGAAAATAGGAATAATTTCTGCACCAGAGTTGGAAAAGATGGTAAAAATAATAATTATTCTTGGCTTTCGGCTTGAATATCCTGCAATCAATCCTGAATTACAGGGTAGAATGAGTGTCGGTATAAAATTGTTTCAAGATATTAACGCAGATTTCCTAATCCTCAGTGGAGGACGTTCAAATACAGCCATATCTGTTGCTGAGTGCGAAGTCATGAAACAGTATTCGCTTGAACAGGGTATTGATCCTCTTTATATCATCGAAGAATGTAACTCATTGGACACCATAGGAAATGCTTTTTTTACAAAAAAAATTGTTGAGAAGATACGAGGAATTACAGAGATATATTGCATCTCGTCCTGCTATCACATGGATCGGGTAAACTATATTTTTTCAAAATGTTATGGGCCTCAATACTCATTCAATTTTTCAAATTGTTTTATTACACCTGGTGATCTTAAGCATGAACAAAAAAGTATGCAACAATCCAATCTATTTTTTAAAAATATTCAGAGCGGTGATATGGAAGAAATACAAAAAAGGTTGTACTCTATTCATACTCTGTATATGAATGGGAATAAATAATAATCGCTCTCTATTGATTATGGTAGCGTATACGAATTGAGCTAAATTTATTTGGATCGTGTTTTCGGTTGGTTTTAAAGCCTGATCTCCCAGTCAATTAGGCACAAAGACCTAGAGCAGTAAGTATATCCTGCTGACGTTTTGTCATCTCAGTCGGAATCTTCGCTGGTTTGATTTGGATGAAGGAAAAAGGAATTTTGAATATTATCCTGCCATGTATCGGTTTTAAGATAATTATCTAATGAATTTTTGAACTATCAGAGACTGTATAACGATGGCCATCCGGACCAAAAATCCTTTGGCCGGTGAACACGGACCCTTGTAGCATGACCCGGGAATCCCCTGGAGAGAGCGTAATATACGCCGAAGAGCAGCGGTTCCGGCAGATCTGGATCCTCATCCTCGTCGGGTTCATCGCCCTACTCGCATGGTATTCCTTTCTCCTGCAGATCGTGATCGGGGAGCCGTTCGGGACAAACCCTGCCCCGGACATCCTGGTGATTGCTCTCTTGGTGATATTCGGGATCCTCTTCCCGGTCTGGTTCTTCGTGATGAGACTCGAGGTCCAGGTCACCCGGACCGACCTCCGGTTTCGTATGTTCCCGCTCCATCTCCAGTGGCGGGAATTCCCCCTTGCCACTATTGTCAAAGCAGAGGCCGTTACCTACCGGCCTCTCCTGGAATATGGGGGCTGGGGAATCCGGATAGGGAGGAAGGGGTGGGCCTACAATGTCTCGGGGAATCGGGGGGTTCAGGTCACGCTGGAAGACGGGAAGTCGTTCCTGCTCGGGTCGCTCCAGCCGGAGAAACTGGCGTCTGCGATCCAGTCCGGGATAGCGTGAAGGGTCCCGGCAACCGGGAACGATATTGTCCATCCCCCTGTTTTGTATCTGGATAGTCCCCCTCTCACTATTCGCCTGAACGCCGGATGAGGACGGCTACCGATCAGGTGAGCGGCCTTCCGGGTTGTCATCAGCAATCAAATGACAGGAGGCCGGGAGTCATTATTTAGTAAATACAATACCTCATCGTGCCCTGGCTATTTCTTGAAATGTCACAATTTCCGGAGCTCCCCCGAGTAATCCACTGGCTTTGGTAAAAAATTCTTTGAAATACGGGGTGGACGAATGGAAATCCAGGGCAGCCTGGTCAGTGTATTGTTCGACCACGACGAGGGTATTGGGATTGGCCTTATCAACGTTCAGCGAATACAGGACGGTCCCCTGCTCTTTGGCTACTTTCACGAGCAGCCCCCGGATTTCTTGTAACGCTTCATCCATCTTTCCTTCTTTGATAGGCATTGTGGCAATAACGGTCAGCATTTCTTCTGTTCCTCCCTTGGTTTCTATCGGTACACAGGGGATATGTCGTGATCAACCAATAAGAAATTATCGAGCCCTCCTCCCGATAGTACCATTCTGCGAAGTGTTGGAGAACGTCGTTTGAGTTAAAGCACAATGATAGGATTATCCCCGGTAAAAGTGCACGTCAGCAACCATCTTTTCAACAGAACGGAACCTTGATATTTTTTACAACGATACCAGTTGCACCACAAAGCCGGACCACTCTGTCAGCACGTATGACCGCCCAGGCAGCTGATACTCAGTCACAATTATACAATGAGAATTTATGAGGAATGGTGAAGACTAAGGAAACAATGCTCCACAAGAGGAAGGAGGGTGCTTACCGGATGAACCCATGCACAGGGTGTGAGTATCGACAAATTTTTCTCCGTGAAGATGACGAGGGGAAAATTCTGTTCTGTCGAAAATTTAAGTGCGAACGCGATGATGCCCGATCACAATGTGAACGCTGGGAGGGATTCGTCGATCCTTCTGTATAAAAACAGGGAATGGCAATTTGACAGTTCCGGTATAGAAAAGTCCCCCTTCTCTCCGCACCATCAGATCCCGGCTCCTCCTCTCCTTGGTAAAGAAAGCAGCGGGAAGGAAACCTCTTCTTCGGGTAACCAATCATTCAAGCAAGCAGATCGCGTTCCTCGAAAAATCTTTATGAATCCCAGATAAAAAAGTACTGACTAGTCAGTCTAGACTATCCGGACCTGCAGGAATTAAACAAAAGGCCTGCCCTCAGAATAGTGGGATTCCTGCAGAACGGAAGAATGTAGACCGAACCTTTGGCGGCTCATGACGAAGAAGATGACCGGGCTAATCCGGGCTGATGATGTCGAGAATGAAGGTCAAAGGGGATAGAAAAGAGTTTATTGGGGAAAAAAATGACCGCAACCATCAATTATTTTTCAGGAACGGGGAACAGTCTCTACGGAGCCAGAACGATCGCCGAGAATCTCGGGGAATGCACGATACAATCCATCCCGGAATTGATGCGTTCTGGTCATCAGATTGTCTGTCCCCCGGGTACAGTGGGAATCGTCTGCCCGGTGTACAGTTTAGGGGTCCCCCTGATTGTCGCCGATTTTGTAAAGAATGCTGATCTCTCGGCGGCGGAATACGTCTTTGTTATCCTGACCTATGGGGCATATCCTGGTGCGGTTGAAGACATGATCTATAACATCATGGAGGCTGCAGGAAGAGCCCCGGATTATGTTACCAAAGTGAAAATGGCCGACAATTACTTACCGGTTTTCAACCCGCCAACCGGGGAAAAACTTGAGAGCCTGATGAGGTCTGCCCGACAGGGGTTTGAAGTCGCTGCACATGAGATACACGAGAAGCAGAAGAAAGTTCCTCATAGTTTCTTCATCCACAAACTGATGGGACGTATCGTATATAGATCCATGAAGGGAGATGCCCTCGATAAGGATTTTTACATCGATCCAACCTGCAACGGCTGCGGAACCTGCGAGAAGGTTTGCCCGGTGAACAATATCACCATCGAACAAGAGAGACCCGTCTGGCATCATCACTGTGAGAGCTGTTTTGCCTGTATCCACCACTGCCCAACAAAGGCAATCCAGTATGGTTCCAAGACACGGGGAAAAGGCCGGTACAGGAACCCTGAAGTATCCCTGAAAGACCTGATGAGGAAATCATAGGATTCGTAGAGGAAGGGGGAAACCACTGTGGTGCAGGTCAGGGATAGACGGTCACGGCAAAAGAAACCGGCTCAGGGATCGGACACAGCTGTCACTACAGCTCCGATGAACCCCGGCAATAAACAGGATTTTGTGCATAGGAGTACGTGCTCAAATTCCTTAAGACGACCCTCAATATGGTAAAGGTTACTGTCTCCTCCAGAGGAGTCAACATACTACAATGAGAAGGTATGAGAAATGAGGGAAGACAAAGGAAACATGCTCCCCACCAGGAAGGAGGGTGCTTACCGGATGAACCCATGCACAGGGTGTGAGTATCGACAAATTTTTCTCCGTGAAGATGACGAGGGGAAAATTCTGTTCTGTCGAAAATTTCAGTGTGAACGCGATGATGCCCGATCACAATGTGAACGCTGGGAGGGATTCGTCGATCCTTCTGTATAAACAGGGGACAACCGCTTGATGTGCGACAAACCGGATGCACCAATCGGCCCCGATACCCTTTCCAGTGCTTCAGCCCAGAAATCTGCAGGAGCAGGGGAATTGGTCGGCAGAGACCTGGTGGTGGGAACGGCCTGAATGGAATGGTAATGCTGTGAAACGGCACACGGAAAACAAGGATACGGTCCTCTTATCCCCATGAACCATTCTCCCCATCAAAATACCCATGATTTTTACCTTATCCCCTCCGAAAATAAAGTGAGATCTCGGCCATGGATACCACCTTTTGTCACTATTACACCGGAACCGGTTTTCCTCCCACCAACCGGTTCTGTCGCGAATGTCCTGCTTCGGCAATCGCCTGTGACCGCCTCTGGCACATGGTGGTAGATTTGTCGAATTCACAGCATGGCTCTCCTGTCTCACTCCCGGACACAAGAGCCGTTCTGTATCCCAATCCAAAGAACTGGAACATTGTCCATTTACAGATTAACTGTCGATGGAATCTTGGAAAGGAGGATTTTCTCTATTATATTGCGACAGGGCAGGCACAACTCGGGCGGAAAACCCAGCGGCTGGATCCTGCCGTGTCGCCGAGCATGACAAGGCAGGTCCCCTATGTCCAGTCGATTGTCAAGGCTCTTGGCGGATCCCAAATCCCTGAAATTGTGGCGGTAAAAAAGGTGCAGAAAGGAGAATAACCTCGGTCCAGTGAAGCTTCTCCTTATAAAACGCATTCGTCTGCCAAACTTTGACTTTTTTTAGGCGCTGTACTAGATGAGCGTTCTCTCTCCCCCAGAATGCCTCAACAGTTCGAGTTGTTGCATGGGTGTTCCGTAATTACAGAACCATGAACTCACCCTTCGATCAGCCACGGAGTGCAGCTCGGCCGCCCCAGCCGTTGACAATCCGCCGGATAGCCCCGGTGCCTCCCATCACCGTGCCATCAGGGCAAACACACCCCATCCAAGGTATTCCCGCGTGTACGCAGCGTAGCGTGGTGGTTCCAAAGTCAGTCTGGCTCGAACCTCTTTTGCGAAGTCGTCGTCGGGATTCGCTTCGAGCCATCGGCGCATGGTGAGCCACTTGGCCGCTTCGTACCTGTCCCAGCTCTCCTGGTCAGCCAGAACCATTTCCACAACATCGTAGTCGAGGTCGCCAAACGACGCGAGCAGTTCGGGAAGCATGAGAAAGTCGGAGAGAGCACTGGCTTCGCATTCCCTGGCAACATCTTCTG
>Ga0209099_1000801_pt1 | contig 35361 bp, 42 predicted proteins | sample AD_JPNHW2_MetaG_FD_184430 | JGI IMG/M metagenome (GOLD analysis project Ga0209099, IMG submission 184430) | Active sludge microbial communities of municipal wastewater-treating anaerobic digesters from Japan - AD_JPNHW2_MetaG (SPAdes) (version 2) | ecosystem: Engineered > Bioreactor > Anaerobic...
AATATATCAAACGCACAGGTAAAAAACCCGACATGGGAAAGGGCTGTATCCATTTTAAAAACCCGTCGAACATACCTTATGATCTTATAGGAGAACTCATGGAGAAGATCACTGTTGCCGACTGGATATCTTTATATGAGAGAAACCATAAGAAAAAGTAAATCAATACGTTAATTATGCAATATTAAACCGGTAACCAACTCTAACCAAAAACCAATCGTATGAAAATCATCAAGAACATCCTTTATGCAATCATTGCACTGTTTGTTATCGTGCTGATCATTGGCCTGTTTGTTTCTAAAGATTATGCAGTCGAACGGCAGGTGACCATCAACAAATCAAAAGATGTAGTTTTCAATTATGTTAAATACCTCGAAAACCAGAACAAATACAATGTTTGGGCCAAAGCCGATCCTAACATGAAGAGCACTTACACCGGCACTGACGCTAACCCAGGATTTGTTTCGGCTTGGGAGAGTAAGGACAAGAATGTAGGCAAAGGCGAACAGGAGATCACAAAAATAATTGACGGCGAACGCATTGATTATGAACTGCGTTTTTTTGAACCCATGAAAACTACCAACTTAGCCTACATGACTACTGAATCCACAACCGACGACCAAACTGTGGTCAGGTGGGGTTTCACCGGGCATATTGATTACCCGATGAACCTGATGCTGCTTTTCATCAACATGGACAAAGCCATCGGAAAAGATTTTGAACAAGGCCTTACCAATCTCAAAGTAATCCTCGAATCTCAGCCTGATTCAATCCCTGCTACTCCTGCCGTTCAATAAAATCCGCAATGCCATCATCATCCCTCTCCGATAAGCAATACAGCCGTATCGGGATCATCGTCATTATTGTTGTCGCCGGCATCTTCCTATTCCGGTTTATCAGCCTGAAAATCAGCGAACGCAATACTAAGATCGAGAATGATATTCTCCTGGAGAAACTCCAGGCAACGGCAAAACTTATCATCTGGGAGCAGGATTTCAAGATCGTGAACATCACCACGATGGAAAAGAAATACTTCGACTCCGACTTCCTGAAATTCACCGAAAAGGTCTCAACCACCGCCCGGGGACGCATCGGCTTTCATATCGACCTGGCTGACAGCGTGAATACGAAATTCAGGATAGAAAAGGACATGATCGAAATTCATGCACCTTTGCAGGTCACTTACGTGAGTGTTGATAACAGCACCATCGAACAGATAAAGGAAGCTTCGTACGATCCCACCCTGGAAGTTGACAAAGAAGAAATCATTCGCAGGCTTGGTGAAATTGCCCTCCGGCAGCAGCTAAAACCCGCCCTTGAAAAAGTGAAGAAGATGACTCTTGCCAAACAGGAAAAAAGCTTGCAAGCGCTTACCGATAGGAAAGTTAAAATTGTGCTCACTGAGATGCCAACGCTTCAAAGTAGTTTGAAACAAATAAAAATGAACTGATCACAAATCATTAAACCAAACTCTTCCCGATGAAAACTTTTTCATTGTTGTTAACGGGGGGCATTTTCCTGGGCGCCTGTCAATCAGAATCTACCATGAGAAAAGCTTACCAATGGCCGCATGTGCCTGCTCCCGTGTGCGAGAAAAAAGCCAAAGACCTTGTAGCCTTCGGCGACACCCGAACTGACAATTACTACTGGCTGAACGACTATTTCCGCAAAGGCCCCGACAGCACCAGAGTTGTTGATTATCTGAAAGCCGAGAATGCATATCTCGATACCATGATGGCCGGCACAAAAGAGCTACAGCAAAAGCTCTATGACGAGATGAAAGCACGCATCAAAGAGAAGGATGAAAGTGTGCCGGTATTCAAAAATGGCTACTATTACTATACGAGGATGGTCGAAGGAAAGGAATACTTTCTTTACTGCCGTAAAAAAGCCACCCTTGAAGCTCCTGAAGAAATACTGCTCGATGTCAACCAGTTAGCCGAAGGATCGGGATATTACGCAGCCACCGGTTTCGCTATCAGCCCCGACAACAACCTCCTGGCCTATGGTGTGGACAAGGTTTCGCGGCGGCAGTACGCCATTTACGTGAAAGACCTCACAACCGGTAAAACGATGCTTGAGGTCACGAAAAATACCGAAGGTGACCCTGTGTGGGCCGGCGACAACAAAACCCTTTATTATGTAAAAAACAATGCCGAAACGCTGCTGTCAGAAAAGGTCATGAAACATGTGGTCGGAACGCCTGATAAAGAAGATGTTACGGTTTACACCGAAAAAGACCCTTCGAACTATATTGCTGTTTGGAAAAGCAAATCCGACAAATATATCTTCATCACTTCCGAGGCTACCCTGAGCAGTGAACTAAGGTTCATCCCTGCTGATAATCCATCGGCGCAGTTTGCTGTTTTTCAGCCACGTATCAAAGATGTGCGGTACAGTGTTGAACACCTCAACGATAATTTCATCATTCTCACCAATCTTGAAGCGCTGAATTTCAGGCTCATGCAAACACCTGTCGGGAAAACCGGCCGTGAGAACTGGACCGAACTTATTGCTCACCGCCCCGATGTGCTCATCGAATCGTTTGAGCCTTACAAGGACTTCATGGTCGTTTCCGAACGTAAAGATGGCCTTATCAATTTCAGGGTGATGAACCTGGCGAACAAGGAAGATCATTACATCAAATTTGACGAACCAGCTTACCTTGCAGCTACCGATGCCAATGCCGATTACAATGCAAAGGTTTTCAGGTTCACCTATACTTCGTTAACCACACCGCGCACGGTTTATGATTATGACATGTCGGATAAAACCCGCAAACTGATGAAGCAGCAGGAAGTTATCGGGGATTTCAAACCTGAAAACTATGTCACCGAAAGAGTGATGGCCAAAGCTGCCGATGGCTCCGAAGTTCCCATCTCACTGGTTTACCGGAAAGGATTTAAGAAAAATGGCAAAGCTCCGCTGCTGCTCTATGGATATGGTTCTTATGGCTACAGCATGGATGCGTCGTTCAGTTCAAACCGGCTCAGCCTCCTCGACCGTGGGTTGGTATATGCCATCGCTCATGTGCGTGGCGGTCAGGAAAAAGGACGGCAATGGTACGAAGACGGCAAAATGCACAAGAAGATGAATACCTTCACCGATTTCATCGCCTGCGCTGAATTCCTTGTCAATCAGAAATATACCACAGCCGATCATCTTTACGCCATGGGAGGAAGTGCCGGCGGGCTGCTGATGGGCGCCATTGCCAACCTCCGTCCCGACTTGTGGAAAGGCATCATCGCACAGGTACCATTTGTTGATGTTGTCACCACCATGAGCGACCCGAGCATCCCGCTCACCACCAACGAATACGACGAATGGGGCAACCCGGCTAATAAGGAAGACTATGATTACATGAAATCGTACTCACCTTACGACAATACAGAAAAGAAAGCATACCCGAATATGCTGGTAATGACCGGGTTGCACGATTCGCAGGTTCAGTACTTCGAACCGGCCAAATGGGTAGCCAAACTCCGGGAAATGAAGACCGACAAGAACGTGCTTCTTCTTAAAACCAATATGGAAGCCGGGCATGGCGGCGCTTCCGGTAGGTTTAAATACCTGAAGGACATCGCGTTGGAGTACGCGTTTATGTTTGCGCTGGAAGGAATCAGCGAGTAACCATCATTCAACCATTTATTCCGGTTAATGAGTTAATGGTTAATTGAGAAATTGTTAACAGGCCCTGAAGAAGGGCCTGTTACTTTGTTTAGAGATTCGTGAACACTCACCTTGTCCGTACTGTCTATGGTTGTATAACCAGGCACTTTACAAACCGGAGAGAAATTGCATTGCTTCCGATAATTGACCCGGCTCAAGCCACTTCACCTCCTGGTCCCGTTTAAACCACGTAAGTTGCCTTTTGGCGTAGCGGCGCGTATTGGTTTTGATGTTTTCAACCGCCTGATTCAATGTAACATTCCCGTCAAGGTAGCCGAACAACTCCTTGTACCCGACAGTGTTGAGGGCTGTGAGATGACGGAATGGAAGCATTGATCTCACTTCATCCGGCAGCCCGGTATCTATCATTTGGTCAACCCGTTTGGCTATCCTTTCAAAAAGAACCTCGCGCGGAAGGTTTAGTCCGATTTTAACAACCTTGAAATCGCGTATTTTCGGCTGGCCGGCGCGCAACGCTGAAAAAGGTTTGCCGGTTGAAAGCACCACTTCCAGCGCCCGCTGCAGCCTCACCGGGTTCATCAGGTCAACCGACCTGTAATATTCAGGGTCATGTTCGAGCAGTAAACTGCGCAGCTTTTCCAGGCCTTCGTCTCGCAACAGCCCTTTCAGGTAACTGCGCAACTCCGGGTCAGGATCAGGAAAATCATCGATGCCATTGCATACGGCATCAATATACAACCCCGAACCTCCGGCCATTATAACGTATTGATTATCTGAGAAAAGAGAAGGCAGCAACGCGACAACATCCTGCTCAAAGCGCGAAACATTATAATAATCATGAATGGAAAGATGTCCCAGGAAATAATGGGTCACTCCGTCCATTTCCTCCAGTGAGGGGCGTGCAGTGCCAATGCTCAGTTCCCTGTAAAACTGCCGGCTGTCGGCCGAAATCACCGAAGCACCGAGCTTCTTTGCCAGCGTAATGGCAAAAGCAGTTTTCCCAACTGCCGTAGGCCCTTCAATAACAATAAGTGTATTCCCGGAATTATGCTGTGACATTTCCGAATGGCCGGAAACCGTTACCATTCAGGTTCGGTGGTGAAATTCTCATCAATTTCCTCTTCCATGCCCCCATCTTTTATCATATCGTCCAGTTCCTTCATCATGGCTTCCTCATCGGGATCATCGAGGAATGAGTTGATATTTGGCAGCACAACGGCAGCAAGTGTGCCTTCTTTCTTCACGCAAACCGGATATTCCTTGCCAGGCACTGTATCAATGATGCGGGTGAGTTCCAGGTAGAAAGTTTTTGTATGGAGGAAATCGTATTCGTATATGAAGCGCTGGTGCGGGTCTTCTATCACATCCTTAAGTCTCACCTGTTCCATCACTTTAATGGGCATTTTTTCTTCGGATGCAGTTTCGTCATCGTCAGCAGCCGGTTGTGCAGAGTCCTCACCTTCCATCATGTCGATCAGTGTGATCTCCTGCGATTTCAGCCATTTGCGGTCACAGACAAAAAATGATGCCAGTTCGTTTCCTTCAAGTCCCACACACTCCCTGATAATATCGTGAAATTCCCTGAATGTCTGATTGGGCTTGATCTCAATATCACGAAGGAAGTCTTCCTGGTCTTCGAATAAAAGCCTGAATCGGTATGCTTGCATAGTTGGTCTGGTGTTTTTCTGAGTATAAAATTACAACTATTTTTCTTAATCCGGCATCGGTTAAGCCCGGGTTTTTCATTTAGCAGGAGCGAACGAGGCATCATGTACCGTTAGTCCCAGTTTTGCGGCTTCGGCAACCATGAAGTAATAAGCCGCATCAAATTCATTCGGAATCACACCGTCGAGAATCGCTTCACGGATGGCGGTTTTTATAATCCCTACGTTCTTTGAAGGCCCGATACCGAATGAATTCATGATTATCTCCCCCGTGACCGGAGGCTGCCAGTTGCGCAGGCGGTCTTTCTCTTCAATTTCAACAAGTTTCTGCCTGACGATCTCGAAGTTCTTCATATAACGTCTCACCTTCTCGGGATTTTTGGAGGTGATATCAGCTTCGCACAAAGTCATCAGGTCGTCAATATCGTCGCCGGCATCAAACAGCAGCCTGCGCACAGCACTGTCGGTAACTTCTTCCTGCGAAAGCACGATTGGCCGAAGGTGAAGCTGTACCATTTTCTGGACGTACTTCATTTTTTCGTTCATGGGAAGTTTCAGGCGGTTGAAAATCGAAGGAATCATTTTCATTCCTTTGAATTCATGACCGTGGAAAGTCCAGCCCGTTTCCTTTTCGAACTTTTTAGTCACCGGCTTGGCAATATCGTGGAGCAGTGCCGACCATCTGAGCCACAGATCACCGGTGTTGACCGAAATACGGTCGAGCACTTCGAGTGTATGGCTGAAATTATCTTTATGTCCTTTACCATCAATGTATTCCGCTCCTTTGAGAGCCACAAACTGGGGAAAAATAATTTCGAGCAGGCCGGCTTCATCCAGCAGTTTGAAACCGCTGGAAGGTTCAGGCGAAAGAATGATCTTGTTGAGTTCATCGGTAACACGCTCCTGCGAAATGATGGATATACGCTCCCTGTTGCGACGGATAGCCTCGAAAGTTTCCGGGACAATGGTGAACTGCAGTTGCGATGCAAAACGGATGGCACGCATCATACGCAGCGGATCGTCAGAAAAAGTAATATCAGGGTCAAGCGGCGTGCGTATCAGCTTGTTCTTTAAATCGTCGAGGCCGTTAAACGGGTCTGAAAGCGTTCCATAGTCTTCCTTGCGAAGGCTGATAGCCAGTGCATTGATGGTAAAATCGCGGCGCAGCTGGTCATCCTGGATTGTACCCGGTTCAACATCGGGTTTGCGTGAATCACCCCGATAACTCTCCTTGCGGGCACCTACAAACTCTATCTGCCAGTTGCGATAGTTAAACATAGCTGTTCCGAAATTCCGGTAAACGGCAACTTTATGAACCCTGAGTTTTTTTGCTGTCTCTTCAGCCAGCCTCACCCCGTCGCCTGACGTTACAATGTCCACATCCTTTGATGGCCGGTTCAGTAAAATATCCCTGACAAAACCACCAATAACAAAGGCATCGGAATCCATTTCCGCTGCTGTTTCAGCAATGGTTCCGAATATCTTATGCCGGATGGTATGTTCGAGATTGGTCATAAAGCAGTACTTTGATTCACTTGTTTATTTCAGGCCGCAAAATTACGGAATTCGTCCACAAGCCAAAGCCAATTATTTTTAGCCGCAACGCTTGCACATCCAATCCGAAATCCTAATTTTGAACTATTGAAACCAATAAGGAAACTAACACATAAACCCTTGATTATATGGCAAAAAGAACTATTGTAGTGATGCCAGGCGACGGCATTGGAAAAGCAGTTATGGCAGAGGCAATCCGTGTACTTGATGCTGCCGGATTTGATGCAGAATACGTTACCGGTGATATTGGCTGGGAATTTTGGTGCAAGGAAGGCAATCCCCTCCCCGACCGTACCATTGAGCTGCTTAAGAAACACAAAATAGCCCTGTTTGGAGCCATCACCTCCAAACCCAAAGACAAGGCTGCTGCAGAGCTCTCACCCGAGTTGCAGGGCAACGGATACCAGTATTACAGCCCTATCGTGAGCATGCGCCAGATGTTTGACCTCGATATTTGCCAGCGCCCCTGCCGCACATTCAAAGGCAACCCCCTCAACTTTATCCGTCGCGGCAAAGGCGGCACAATTGATGAACCGGTGATCGACACCATGATCTTCCGCCAGAATACAGAGGGCCTCTATGGCGGTGTTGAATGGACCAATCCATCTGACCAGGTCTATGATGCCCTGATGACTCATCCCAAATTCAAGGAAAATTTTGCATGGTGCCCTCGTCCTGAACTGGCTGTTTCAACGCGCATTTTTACAAAGAAATATACAACCCGCATCGTGAAAGCTGCTTTTGAATATGCCAAAGAGAAAGGATTTAAGACCGTGACCGTTTGCGAAAAGCCTAATGTCATCCGCGAAACATCGGGTATGATGCTCAAGGTTGCCCAGGAAATGGCTAAAAACGAATATCCCGATATCCGTGTTCAGGATGTAAACATCGACGCTCAGATGATGTGGCTCACCAAGAATCCCGAAACCTATAACGTGATTGTTGCCGGTAATATGTTCGGTGATATTGTCTCCGACGGTTTTGCCGGACTGGTTGGCGGCCTTGGTTTTGCCTGCAGCGCCAACATCGGCCCTGAAGTGGCTGTTTTTGAACCTACACACGGCTCAGCACCCAAGTATGCCGATTACCCCGTATCCATCGTAAACCCGATTGCTATGGTAATGTCGGCCTGCATGATGCTCGATCATATTGGCGAAGGCCTGATGGCTGAACGTATTCGGAAGGCAATTGCTACTGTGGTGGAAGAAGGAAAAGTAATGGCTTACGATATGCTCAAGATGAGCGGCTCGCCGGATGTAGTGAACCAGGGCGCTGCTTCAACATGCCAGATGGCAGATGCAATTATTGACAAATTGTAATAAATCGAAATAATCACAACCCTGCTGTTTTTGAAATGAAACAGCAGGGTTTTAATTCTCTGATTATGAACATAGAACAGAAATATACCGATCAAGCCAAACAACTCTGGCCCGAACTTGAGTGGATCAGTGATCCTGCACTGCGCAAACAAACCACCGATACCTGGGCACTTGCACTGCAGAAGAGCGTTCTCACTCCCGAAGATCTTAACACTATTCCGTTTACCCTGCTTTGCGGCCCCGATCTTAAGGTCACATTCATGGATCACAAACGCTGTGTGGTTCATGTAGCCAAAGATGCTGGCAATAAGATGAATGACTTCTTTAAAGCTGACCTCCCGGTAAACATGGATGTACTGATTGCCGGTGCAATTCTTGCAGATGTCGGCAAACTGCTTGAATATGAACTCAAAGACGGAAAGTCAGTACAGGGAAGTTATGGTAAATACCTTCGTCACCCCTTCTCCGGTGTTTCGCTTGCCGAGCAATGTGGTGTGCCGGCCCCCGTATGCCATATCATCGCCACCCATGCCGGTGAGGGAGATATGGTAAAACGGTCGGTAGAAGCTTACATTGTGCATCATGCTGACTTCATGACATTTGAGCCTTTCCGCGAGCGGCTGAAGGCGTAAATGCGAGCAACTTAAGAGTTATTTAACGCGAAGACGCATAAGGAAAAATTAGTTAATAGTTAATAGGAAATGGTTCTCGGAAGTATAATAATCGATGAGAATCGAGAATGATGCCAGAACTCACGTGAGTTATGTGGATGATAGAAGACCTCTTATGTCAAACTGGATTAAATATGATGCAGTCATTTAAAGAATTGGAAGTCTGGAAACAGTGCCGGAAACTCAGAAATGAGACCCGGGTACTTGTTATTAATTTTCCGGTTGAAGAAAAACACAGGCTTTCAGATCAGATGATTCGTGCTTCCAGATCGGCTACCAACCAAATTGCAGAAGGTTACGGAAGATTTCATTTTCAGGAGAATGTACAGTTTTGCAGAATTGCCCGAGGATCTTTATTCGAATACATTGATCACCTTTCAGTAGCCTCAGATTCGGGATACATTTCTGAAGAAGTCCAGTGTGAACTTGAAAATCTTACAACTTCTTGCATCAGGCTCCTAAATGGGTATATCAACTATCTTTTAAAAGTAAAAGGTGAATATAACCAGGGAAAAGTAAATGAAGAATCTGAGGAATATAGGAATGATATCACAAGTCATTGCTGATCATTCCATAACACTTCTTTGAAACAGTCTAACTTAATAACCAATTCCCCACTAACCAATTCCTTTAACCAATTCCCCATTAACCAATTCCCCATTAACCATCAAACCAAACATCCATGACAATAATCGAGAAAATAATCGCTGCCCACAGCAAGCAATCAGCAGTTAAACCCGGCGACATCGTTGATGTATTCATCGATGCACGCGTTGCCCGCGATTTCGGCGGCGCCAACGTGGTTGAAAACATCCTTAACAACGGCCTTTCGGTAAACGATCCATCCCGGACATTCTTCACTTTCGACTGTAATCCAGGCGGTTCCGACCAGAAATATGCTGCCAACCAGCACTTCTGCCGGCTCTATGCACGTCAGAACGATATCAAAGTGTACGATGTTGATGCCGGAGTTGGAACACACCTGGCTATCGACAAAGGACTTGCGTACCCGGGAAGTACTTTCGTTTCGACCGACTCCCACGCAAACATTATGGGCGCCATCGGTGCTTTCGGGCAGGGAATGGGCGACCAGGACATAGCGGCAGCATGGGCTAAAGGTTCCGTATGGTTTAAAGTGCCCGAATCGGTGAAGATCATCCTGAAAGGGAAAAAGCCCGCGAATGTTTCAGCCAAGGATATCGTACTCAACCTCCTGAACATATACGGAGCGAACAAACTCCTGGGCTATTCAGTTGAAATTGAGGGCGAAGCAGCCGACGAACTGACGCTTGATGAGAGAATAACCATTGCTTCGATGGGCACTGAGATGGGAGTTATCATACTATTATTTTCGCCCAGCGACAAAGTGCTCAGTGAGCTTGAAGCCCGCACCGGTAAAAGGTTTGAAAGCATCAAAGCTGACGGAGATGCTTCCTACGTCTTCGTTCACGAAATTGATGTGGCAGAATTCGTTCCCATGGTTGCAAACCCCGGCCATCCGCATGACGATGTGCCGGTTGCAGCTGTAAAAATGACAAAAATCGATTCTGCATTCCTCGGCAGCTGTACCAACGGGCGTATTGAGGACCTGCGCATTGCAGCATCTATACTTAAAGGCAAAAAAGTTGCCCCCGGAGTGGTTTTTAAAGTTGTGCCTGCAACTGACGAAATATGGCGCCAGGCCCTTGACGAAGGACTTATACAGGTATTTAAAGATGCCGGCGCTCTCGTATCGAACGCCGGTTGCGCCGGTTGTGCGGCCGGACAGATAGGCCAGAACGGACCGGAAGAGATCAGCATCAGCACCGGCAACCGCAACTTTGCCGGGAAACAGGGTAAAGGATCGATGTTCCTGGCATCACCGGCCACGGTAACAGCTTCTGCCATAGCAGGCTACATCACCACAGCCGACGATATACCTGAAGCACCGGCGGTTTTCGGGAAGAAAGACTCACTTACCCGTGAAGTGAAACAAAGGGAAATGACTGAAAGGCCAACGGTGGTTGAAGGAAATGCCTGGGTTATAGAAAAGGACGACATCGATACCGATATGATCTTCCACAACCGGTATCTTACCATCACTAACATTAAGGAGATGGGGCAATATACCTTCGATAACCTCAAGGGCTATGAAGACTTTGCCAAAAAAGCACAGCCGGGTGATATCGTGTTCACTGCCAAGAACTTCGGCGCAGGCTCATCGCGCCAGCAGGCTGTGGATTGTTTTCTGTCGCTGGGCGTTTCAGCTATTATCGCGGAATCATTCGGGGCAATTTACGAGCGCAATGCCATTAATGCAGCCATGCCTATCCTCACCTACAAAGCGGATCAGTTGCAGGAACTGGAATTAGCCTATGGCGACCGCGTAAAAGTTGATTTTCACACCGGTGAAGTTTCCAATATCACTAAAGGGAAAACGGTCGTGATCAATAAATTCTACGACGCGCAAATGCAGATTTACAAAAACGGAGGCTTGCTTTAAGCAATCTTTCAGGACAACTAAAGTGCCCGGCAGTAATTCCGGGCATTTTTATTTTTCTGTCATTGAAGAAGGCGCTAAACGCTTCAACAACAAAAGCATTAGCCCTGGCAACAGAAAAGGCAGTGAAAATGATAGTGCCATCAGCACATTGCCTTTGGCGCCAACTATGAGCAGGTAAACTCCCATTACCAGCGCCCCGGCTATCATGACTGCAGCTCCTTTGCGCACCCTGAACCACGACAGTACATATCCAGAAACAGTCAAAAGAATCATGATAATTATAGGAATAGCGCCGGCTTTTCCGTCCAGAAGGTCACCTACGCCTTCGCCCACGAGAAAAAAAACGAAAAACAATGACGCAAGGGCACCAATTGTCATTGCCAGGAATCTGACTAATTCATTAACGCGGGGAATCTTCATTTATGAGCCGTATTTGCTTGTAACCGAAATATATCCCGGGTAGGTAAGCGCATAAGAACCAACCGTTATCGTAGGCTGCACTTTCAATGTGAAGCGGGTTGGTTCGTTGCCTGCTCCTGCCAGGTTGAGTCCAAAATTAATAATTGCATCGGCACTTTTGCCACTCAGCGCTTTTTTCAGGTCGATGCTCATCTGCATGGGAATAACGGTTGTGCCGCTGGCCGGAATATTGTAGGCGTTGTTCACGGTTCCATGTGTCATTTCAATATCATCGATCAGCAATATCCAGTCGAATTTCGCCATCCGGGCTGCCGAGGCATTCGGGTTGCTCACTTCAGTATTTAGTGTAAACGTGAGTGGAAACTGGCTGGTAGCGACGGCTGCAGCGAGTTTGGCACCATCAATGATTGTCAGGTCGGAGACCTTTTTAATGTTCTGCACATTAACACCCGCAAGCGTAAGTTGCTGTACACTCTGCAGTTTGAATTTACAATTTACAATATTGGCAATCTGCCCGGCTTGCTGAAGCACCGAACATGATGTGAGTAAAATCGTTGCTAAAACGGTAACCGCAAAATACTTCTTCATGGCTTTCTGAATTTGAGAGCAAAAGAACAAAAACTATACCTTCATCATCAGGGCTAAGATTATTTAGAATGGATTAAAACTACCTAATTTGCGGGTACTGATCTAATATTTACGATATTTGAGCAATTAAATACCTGATTGATATAAATAGATATTTTCACGATGGCCAGGATTGTTTCTTACTCTGAAGCTGCATCAATAGGGATGCACGGATTGGTTCTTATCGCCAAAGCAGGTGAGACCATGAACGTTCAGAAAATTGCAGAAATTACAAATTCGTCGAAACATCATGTTGCCAAAGTGATGCAGCGTTTGGTCAAGGATGGTTTTCTCCTGTCGAACAGAGGGCCGCAGGGAGGTTTTACACTCAATGCTGACCCTACGAAAATTACTTTATTGCAGATATACGAGTCGATAGAAGGTGAAGTGAAAGTACTAAGCTGCCCGCATGAAAAGCCCATCTGCCCTTTCGATAAATGCATACTCGGGAACGTCGTACCGCAGATGACTGCTATGTTTCGCGACCAGCTTGCAAACACTACCCTATCTGACCTTATGTAATTCCCTGTTTTTTTGTGAAAATTTCCTCGCGAATGAGTAATCATTGTCTGCGTATTATGAATTTTCATATATTTGCGTATTCAGTTACTTAAATTCTTTATTTAGAAAAGCAAATCATATACTACTGGAAATGTGGTTTTTACGAAAATAAACCTCTATTCCAATGAACCAATCAAACGACATGCTAAGGAAGATCATAAAGATTGATGAAGAAAAGTGCAATGGATGCGGACTCTGTATCCCCAACTGCCATGAAGGAGCACTGCAGATTATCGACGGTAAAGCACGCCTCGTCAGCGACCTTTTCTGCGACGGGCTGGGCGCCTGCATTGGACACTGTCCCGAAGGCGCCATCGAAATTATCGAGCGCGAAGCCGAACCTTACAACGAAACACTGGTGATGGAACAAATGGCCAAAATGGGGCGCAATACCATCCTGGCCCACCTTGAGCATTTGCGCGATCACAACGAAGAAACACTGCTCAAAGAAGCCATCGCCTGCATAAAGAAAAACGGCATCGACCTCAGCCCTGAGGCTGTTGAAGAACGACAGGTAAAGGTAGCCGCAACATTCCCGACACTTCAGGAAGCCATCAAACAAACGCGCGAAGCCAGCAGCCCGTCGTGTGGTTGCGGAGGATCAGCGCCCATGGACTTCCGTATTGACATGGATAAAGTCAACGCCGCCGGTGTTACAGCAGCTTCTGCCATTGAAACCCCTGCCCCATCGGAACTCAGGCAGTGGCCCGTTCAATTTCACCTGATCAACCCGAATGCATCCTACTTCCAGGGAGCCGATGTTGTGCTGGCCGCCGATTGTGTGGCTTTTGCCATGGGCGATTTCCACAACAGGCTTTTAAAAGGCAAATCACTGGTGATCGCCTGCCCGAAACTCGATTCGAACAAAGAATCCTACGTTGAGAAACTTACGGCCATGATCGCCAATGCAAAAATCAATTCACTCACCGTTCCAATCATGGAAGTGCCATGCTGTGGCGGACTAATGCAAATAGTCATGATTGCCATGCAGCAGGCAGGGCGCAAAATCCCTGTGAGGAAGATTGTTGTCGGAATAAAAGGCGATATCCTTTCAGAAGAATGGTCATAAAATAATAGGTTCGTAAATCGTTTTAAACATCAGTTATGGATACAATCGAAACAGCTAAAACATTTTCTTTCAACGAGATAGTTCATTACGAGGACAACGGAATTGTCAGCAAACAAATCATCAAAAAGAGCACCGGCAATGTTACTTTGTTTGCTTTTGCTGCCGGCCAGATGCTTAGTGAACATTCGGCTCCTTTTGATGCACTGGTGCAGGTAATTGAAGGCTCAGCCGAAATAGTGATCGGTGGCATTGCAAATACCGTAAAAGCTGGTGAATCGATCATCATGCCTGCAAATATTCCTCATGGGGTGAACGCTCATGAGAAATTCAAAATGTTGCTAACTATGATCCGGAGCCAGGAATAGCAATTCCATGATTGTTTTCAGGAAACGCAGGGAGCGCGAGCGTATCATTGTTTCAGCCATGATCAGCATGTATTGTACCGCTCATCATGGCAGAAACACAGGACTTTGCAATGATTGCAGTAACCTGGACAATTATGCTGCAACCCGTCTGCAAAGATGTATTTTTGGCGACCAAAAACCTGTTTGCAAGGAATGCCCTGTGCATTGTTATTTGCCGGCCATGCGTGAAAAGATGCGTGCTGTGATGCGGTGGGCGGGCCCGAAAATGATTTACCGTCATCCTCTGTATGCATTCATACACGTTATTGACAATGCTTTGGCACCCGGCAAACCGGTTACTCCAAACGAAATATAAGCTATTCACATGAAAGTCAATCGATTCAAAACCTCACCAGCCGTTTCGCCTACCCTCGATGCGCATGTAATGCACACCTCTCCCACCCTCGAAGTGGTTAACCTGCATCTTACTCCCGGACAAGCACTTGCGCAGCATGTCAACAATTTCGATGTGGTTATGTGCCTTATTGAAGGAAGCGTCACCATTGAATCGGGAGACGAAAGCCATTTCCTTGAAACGCATGATGTGATTGAAATCCCTGGCGGCTTGCAGCGGGGCGTTGTTAATTCAGGAACTAAAGATGCCAGGTTGCTGGTACTGAAAAAGTTCTGACATTGATATTATAACGACTGCCGGAGTGGTATTCAAAAAGGTGCAGATGGATAAGTGAATGGTATTTTACCGGAATAAACAAATTATTTCTTTTCATATATAGGATGTCCCAATATAGTTTCACAGGGACAACATTTAAATATTTCTTCACGGTTACTGGTGAAATATCTGGTTGATATATCTGTTATGCAGCGCCAATCCTCGGATACTCTTGCTTTAGTAATTGATTTTTGTTGTAATCCTTTTGAAAAAAGAAGGCATTCGCCATTCTCAAGCATCTTACCAATAATTTCTTCACGAAAGATTATATTAGCTGTGAATAAAGCAAAATAATCTTTCCGAGAAAATTCATTTGTATCAATATTAATAATAGAAAATGGCTCAAGCATTTTATCAAAAGATGAATCAGAATAATATTTTTTTGTCGCTAGAAGCATTTCTGTGATTTTTTGAACTTCCGATCGCGAATATTCCAAAGTGTCACAATCATTTTCATGATTAGTAATCCATAGATCAATGTTGTCAACCAACAATTTCCTGCTAAATTTTAGCAAGAGAGCATCCTTTGAATATTCAATTTCACAATTTGGTGACTCCTTTAGCTGAATATCCTTCAGAATTTCGATATTAATTGAGAATGGATGTCCTTGCCCAAAGCCAATCATGCTAGATAGAAAAAATGAGATTATCCAGAGAGTCTTCATTTACAAATAGCAACTACAAATAAATATTTTAAAGCAAAAATATTAAATATCTGAAAATTCATCACTCAATACACCGCCATCGTCTGGTCGATATCGGAGGCCCATTGGTAAATTCCGCCTTCGAGGATAACTACATTTTTCCGGCGCTGTTTTTCGCGGAGGTACAGGTATGGCGCTTCGCTTTTCATGCCGTAAAGGCAATAAATAACCACCATACCTTCGGTTGATATCCGGTCAAGTGAATCGGGAATATCGATCTGCGGGATATTGATCGCCCCTTCGATGTGGCACTCCTGGAATTTTACCGGGTCGCGGGTGTCGATCAACTGCACCTGTTCATGGTTATCGAGCTTCTGCTTGAGCTCGGCCGGCGTGATGTATCGCATGTTGCAACTTAAATAAGCCGGATAAAGATATAAAAATTAATTCGCGGCAATGCCGGAAAATAAAAAAGGAGCGAAACCGCTCCTTTTTTATTGTCTATCAAGGCTGGTAATTACTTGATAAGCTTTTTGGCAACTGAATCAGCGTGAGCAGCAGCAGCGATTGAATCGGCAGCTACTTTTGCAAGTGAATCAACCTGAGCCTGAGCAGCAGCTTCAACCTGAGCGATTGAGTCAGCTAAGCGGATTGAATCCTGACGAGCTTTTTCGGCTTTTTCTTCGGCGCTGGGACCGCAAGCTACAAAAGTAACCATACCAGCAATTGCTAAGAATGCAAAGAATTTTTTCATGTTCGTTTATTAATTAAAAAACGATGCAAAAGTACATGTTTTCAATAAACCAAATTAATTTTTCTTAAAAAATTTTAAATTATTTTCAACAATTTGTACTTATCTGTTTTTCAATTGTTTACAAAGGTAAATTTTTTGCATTTATTGGCCATTTTCTAATGAATTCCTAATTTTTATCCTTTTCATGCACTCAAAACTCCTCAGATTCATGACAAAATTCTTCAAAATTTTCCAACACTGAATTCCCGTGTCGTTTTTCTAAAACCCAAAAAATCTCTGCTCTCTTGCCCGAAATAATGCTAACTTTGAAACGGCTGATTTATTTCCCTGAAAATACCTGATATACTGTGCCTTCCATCATACCACCACTTGCCGAAGTGCTGCGCCCTAAAACACTCGATGATTATATCGGGCAAAAACACCTGGTTGGAAACGGTTCCATCCTCAGGCGAATGCTCGAAGCCGGCACCATGCATTCCATGATATTCTGGGGGCCGCCCGGCGTTGGCAAAACTACATTAGCCAATATCATCGCCAATCATACCCTTCGCCCCTTCTATACGCTCAGTGCCATCAACTCTGGAGTGAAGGATGTACGCGAGGTAATTGATAAGGCAAAAAACGATGGTACTCAACCAATACTGTTTATCGACGAAATACACCGTTTCAGCAAATCGCAGCAGGACTCACTGTTAGGCGCCGTCGAAAAAGGCATCGTCATCCTTATTGGCGCCACTACCGAGAATCCTTCGTTTGAGGTCATCTCTCCCCTGCTCTCACGCTGCCAGGTTTATATTCTGAAATCGCTCGACGAAGACGACCTGCTGGTGATTACTGAGAAAGCCCGGCTGCTGCTCCAAAAACAGTTCGATACAAAGATTACCATTCCTGAACATGAAGCATTACTAAGAGTTTCGGGCGGTGATGCCCGCAAACTGCTGAATGCCATGGAACTTGTGGTTAAGTCGCAGGCTAAACCGGGTCTGCCTGTCGAAATCAACAACAAGATCACACTGGATGTTATTCAGCAGAACCTTGCCATTTATGACAAAGGTGGTGAGATGCACTTTGACATCATTTCCGCTTTCATCAAATCGTTGCGCGGCAGCGACCCCAATGCGGCTGTTTACTGGCTGGCACGCATGATTGCAGCCGGAGAAGACCTGCTCTTCATTGCCCGCCGCATGCTGATACTTGCTTCGGAAGACATCGGCAATGCCAATCCCAACGCACTGTTGCTTGCCAATGCCTGTTTCGACGCCGTGAATAAAATCGGGTACCCCGAAAGCCGCATCATTCTTTCGCAAACGGCTGTTTACCTTGCTGCTTCGCCTAAAAGCAATGCAACCTACATGGCCATTGACGATGCCCTAGCCACGGTGGAAAAAACCGGTGATCTTCCCGTACCTTTGCACCTGCGTAATGCGCCTACTCGCCTGATGAAAGATATCGGCTATTCGAAAGGCTACCAGTATGCCCATAGTTACGAAGGCAATTTTGTGGAACTGGAATTTATGCCGGCTGCCCTTTCGGGAAGAAAGTTTTACGAGCCCGGTAAAAACGCCAGGGAGAATGAAACACGTGAGCTGCTCAGGAAGTTGTGGCGAGAGCGCTACGGATACTAATACTGATATTCAGCATTTCGTAAATCAATAAATTAACATTTATGTCGCACCTGGTTTTAAGACAGATTCCATACCTCAGAAATCTCGACTCCGGGAACTTTTTCCTTCTCGCCGGCCCGTGTGTGGTGGAGGATGAAACGAGCCCGTTCGCTATTGCCGAAAAGATTAAAGAGATTACCGACCGGCTGGCTATTCCCTTCATCTTCAAGGCCTCATACCGCAAAGCGAACAGGTCGAGCAGTCACTCGTTCCAGGGAATTGGCGACGAAAAAGCGTTGGATGTGCTTGCCGCAATCCGTGAGAAATACCAGGTGCCCATTGTTACTGATATACATTCGGCTGTTGAGGCAAAACTTGCTGCGGCTTATGTGGATGTGCTGCAGATTCCTGCTTTTCTCTGCCGCCAGACAGACCTTTTGCACGCAGCAGGCCAAACAGGCAAAACCGTCAACATAAAGAAAGGCCAGTTCGTGTCTGGCGAAGCCATGCAGTTTGCTGTTGAAAAAGTGCAGGAAACCGGTAATCACAATATCATGCTGACAGAGAGAGGATCGACATTCGGCTATAACGACCTGGTGGTTGACTACCGCAATATTCCGGCAATGCAGAAAACCGGCGTGCCGGTAGTGCTTGATATCACACATTCACTGCAGCAACCCAACCAGTCGACAGGTGTTACAGGTGGCCGCCCCGAAATGATTGAAACCATTGCCAAAGCAGGTATCGCAGCAGGTGCTGACGGCATATTCCTCGAAACACACCCCAATCCTTCCGTTGCCAAATCTGATGGCGCCAACATGTTACAGATCGACCTTCTCGAAGACCTGCTGATAAAACTGGTGAAAATCCGTAAAGCGATCGTTTAGAACTATTTAACGTAAGTTTCCATTCCCGGGATCATGAGATTCATCAGCAGGCCGAAAAGGTGCTGCGCCAGGAACATTGCCCCGAATGCCAGGGCTACCGACACAACAATCAGCCTGACTTTCTTCTCAAGCGGCACTTCATAAAGTTCCCTCACTCCATACCAGAAAACATAGAGCGTGTAGGCGATAAAAACATAAATTCCCATCGGGATTAGAATACGCAGCAACGGGTGGAGATAGACAAAAAAAGTAAATATAAAAACCGGTGTAAAAGTGTAGAGCACAAGTTTAACCGATCGCACAAGATCGTTCTCAATTCCCAATTGAGGCAGTCCCCAGTTTAGTATGTAAGAGGCCGAGAGCACGAGCAGGTAAGGAATTACCACCCAGGCTGCAAGGTTGACAAACAGGACAAGGAATAGTTTCAGGCTGATGCCAAGGACAGGAAACAGCGAAAAGAAAACGCCGATTGTGCGGCCCACAGCGCTGAATAAAATGATTGGAAAGCCGTAATCCAATAAAAGACTCTTGGGGGTGCAAACGTCATCCCTGATCACCTTCCATTGATGACTTGGAATGAGTGTGATGCGAACAGCCCTGCTGATGATCTCTTTTAATTTCATGAAAATTTGACTTTTGATTGGCAGCGAAGGCTGGTTAACGGAGTGTAATGTGCTTTACGCTGCCTGTTCCGGGATAAAGTTCGATATTGCCCGAGGTACCGGCTGGCAGAAAGGTCACCGTTCCCAACTGGCTAACCGTGAAACTGCCATCCACCCGCGGTTGTCCGCCAATGGTTACCGTAACATCAGCCTTCTCAGGTATCCTGTAGTAAAGGCCCTTGGCTTTTTCACCCTTATTCCTTTCAGAAATCACATTTTTAACCTGTTGCAACGAATTAGAAGGATCAACCTGCAACTGAACAATATCGCCGGAATTGCCGTTTTTATCTGATATCCCCTTGCCGGGAGAAAACCTGCAGAGAACAAAAGGCTTGCCGGCACTTTCGGCTGCAGGAATTACCGTGAAGGTGTATGACTCAGAAGTAACGATCCTTATACCTTTGAACATCTGAAGGTAGTCGTTCATCAACTCTTCCATCTGGTTGTACATAAATTCCATCGTGCCTTTTTCATAATTCACTTCCTGATAACCATTGATCAGGTTGAATTTGCTTTCGTCAAGCTTCATGATAAAATCAGCAGCTTCTTTGGCTTTCTGATCAGGGGTTTTGGCAGCAGTCACCTTTTTGAAAACCCGTTGTTCAATCATGGTTGTATCAACACTGATGCGCCTGATAAGGGTATCGATCCTCTCAAAAGTATTTGGGCTGGGCAGTTCATTCAGTTCAACTGACGAACTGGCTATTTTTACGCCTTTGCCCTGGTCACCGGAACTTTCGCCGCCTCTTATGCCAACCAGTGTGCCCATTTGGCTCAAAGTGAGCTGGATGGCTTCCCTGGATTTCGACTTTTCAGGAATTTGCACAAAATAATACTCCGAAGGATCTGATTCCTCGAATGTTGAAAGCCGAATTTCGGAGAGCGAATACTCGGTACTGTTGGTCAGAATTACCTGCGACAAACCGAGGTATTTATCGGCGAACTCCGCGTATGGGCCTTTTACATTGGTGATCTTATTAACAACCAGATCAACCTTGATCACGGTGCGCGGAAGTGAGTAAAATAGCCCGTCGCTCAGGGGATTTACATTTTCCCCTGATACTTTCACTACGTTTACCTGGGCTGTTGAATGCATCGAAATGCAGCACAAAACAACGGCAAAGGTCACAATTGATGTCAGGTATTTTTTCATAAGCATATCCCGGGGTTCATTTCATTTTCAAAGATAAGAAAGAATGGGCACACAGCAGCACAAGCTAGCTGCTGATCCGTTGAATCAGTTGCCTGAAGCCTGTTTTCCCTTATAAAGTTAACGGCAGAACCTGCTGATTGTTGCCCGGCTTGAGTCAGGAGAATAAAAAACTGCCCGCTTCATGAGAGAAACAGGCAGCTGAATAAAAACCCTGAGCGGGTTACTTTATGAACAGGAGCTCACGGTATTTGGGCAAAGGCCATAATTCATCGTCAACCAGGAACTCAAGTTTGTCAACATGGTACCTGATCTTGTCGAAGAATGGCAATACGCCCGTTCTGTAGCTTTCAGCCATCTCAGCGATACCAGTCTGCTTGTTGGCCAGTTTACGCGCATCTATCATGTCGTTGACCAGGGTGCGGATTATCGAAATGTGTTCCGATATCTCCTTGATATTCAGCAACTGGTTGTTTGAAAGGCGTACAAATGTTTTGTTGTCAAGTACTTCCTGCAGCCCTTTCACATTCTCGATGAGTGTATTCTGATAGCGTATAGCCGTGGGTATGATGTGGTTAGTGGCTAAATCGCCCATCACCCTGGATTCAATCTGCAGCTTCTTAATGTAGTTCTCCAGGTTGATCTCATAGCGGGCATGCATCTCTCTTTCGGTAAGTACATTGTGCCTGTCAAACAGCTCAATCACCTTCCTGTCGAGCATTGTTTTAACCGAGTCAGAAGTGGAAGCTATATTCGAAAGGCCTCTTTTCCTGGCTTCTTCAAGCCATTCTTCGCTATAGCTGTTACCTTCGAACCGTACACGCTTCGATTCTTTGATATACTTACGGATAATTTTGTAAACGGCATCTTCGATGGAGAGGCCTTTTGCAATGAGCGCATCAACTTCCTCCTTAAACTGCCTGAGCTGCTCTGCAACAATCAGGTTGAGAATAATCATAGGCTTTGCACAGTTCATTGATGAACCTACTGCCCTGAATTCGAACTTATTGCCGGTAAATGCAAATGGCGATGTCCGGTTACGGTCGGTATTATCGAGAAGTATTTCAGGGATCTTGGGAATGTTAATGGCAGCTCCTTCATGGCTTCCATTCACAGTTGCATCTCTTTCTGAACCTTTCTCAATAGCATCAAGCGTTTCGGTGAGTTGTGAACCGATGAAGACAGACATGATGGCAGGGGGAGCCTCATGAGCGCCTAGCCTCAGGTCGTTACTGGCTGATGCAACGCCCATACGCAGGAGGTCAGCGTATGAATCGACAGCTTTGACAATATTAACAAGGAATGCAAGGAACCTAAGGTTCGATTTCGGCGTTTTGCCTGGTGAGAGCAGGTTCTCACCTGTATTTGTCTGCAGCGACCAGTTATTATGCTTCCCTGATCCGTTGATGCCGTGGTAAGGTTTTTCATGAAGTAAAACCGTAAGATTGTGATGTTTAGCAACTTTTTCCATCACATGCATCACAAGTTGGTTGTGGTCAACGGCAACATTCACTTCTTCAAAAACCGGGGCGCATTCAAACTGGCTGGGAGCCACTTCGTTGTGACGTGTTTTTACAGGAATTCCAAGACGGTGGGCTTCATACTCAAATTCGGTCATAAAATCAACCACCCGCTCCGGAATTGTACCGAAATAATGATCGGAGAGTTGCTGATCTTTTGCCGAAGCATGCCCGAAAAGCGATCGTCCGCTAAGCGCCATATCAGGGCGGGCATGATAAAGGGCAGTATCCACCAGGAAATATTCCTGTTCCCAACCCAGGGTTGCATTCACTTTATTAACATTCCTGTCGAAATACTTGCAAACAGCGACAGCTTCCTTATCAAGGGCATGTAAAGCCTTGAGCATAGGAGTTTTGTAATCAAGTGCCTCGCCGGTATATGAAACAAAAATAGTAGGAATACAAAGCGTGTCATCCATGATAAATGCTGTGGACGAAGGGTCCCATGCGGTATATCCCCTGGCCTCGAAAGTGTTACGGATACCTCCGCTGGGGAAACTCGAAGCATCAGGTTCCTGCTGTATCAGCTGGTTGCTGCTGAATTCCTCAATAGCTTTACCGTCGGATGTGGGTACCATAAAAGCATCATGCTTCTCGGCAGTGGCCCCGGTTAACGGGTGAAACCAGTGCGTGTAATGCGTGGCGCCTTTTGAAATCGCCCATGACTTCAAGGCTGTAGCCACCTGGTCAGCAACGCGGCGGTCGATTTTTTCGCCTTTTTCAATGGCGCTGATGAGCTTGTCGTAGGCTTCCTTCGACAAGTATTCTCTCATCACTGCTTTGTTGAAAGTAAGAGATCCGAAATAATCCGAAACTTTATTTGAAGGTAGTTCAATAGCTCTTTTCGGGCGCGAGATTGCCAGTTCGAGCGCTTTGTAACGAACATTTGACATATGACTGGTTTTGGTTAAAAGCCGCAAAATTACCCTTTTACAGCAGAGATAATCTACCGTAAATCTCTTAATCTTCCTTAAAGAAATTAACAACTACCGCCGGTTACTAACAATCCGCAAACCTGCATATGTAATTAATCCATTCAGAATCAACAACTCGAAACCAAATTTATAACCAGAGAAAAGTACTTCGGAATATTCGCTGAGGAAATAACATATGACCGGTGAAGCTGCCGCGACGAATGGTACAAGGCGATCCTTCACGCTTCTTTTGCTGAAAAGCCCGAAGCTGAAAAGCCCGAGCAAGGGCCCGTAAGTGTAGCCTGCAACCGTAAAAAGCTTATCAATAACCGCCATGTCGTTAATGGCCCTGAAAATGACAATAACGATCAGTAACAGCAACGCAAATGAAATATGAACAAAGTACCGTATGCGCTTTTTCCGGTTTTCATCCAGGTCGTCGCGTTTGTTAAGTCCCAGAAAATCGATGGAGAAAGATGTGGTTAACGATGTGAGTGCCCCGTCGGCGCTGGGATATGCGGCAGAAATCAACCCTATAATGAATGTAAGCCCTGCAAAAGGCCCAAGGTATTTCAGGGCAACCACCGGAAAGAGGTTATCACTGCGCTCGGGCATGGCTATGTTATATTTAGCGGCATAGAGGAAAAGAACAGCTCCAAGGAAAAGGAACATCAGGTTAACGAAGACCAGCACCAGGCTAAACGAAAACATATTCTTCTGCGCATCGTGTATATTCCTGCAACTCAGGTTCTTCTGCATCATTTCCTGGTCAAGGCCTGTCATGGCAATGGTGATGAACATACCACTGAAAAACTGTTTGATAAAATGCCTCTTGCTGTGCCAGTCGGTAACAATCACATTGCTGTAATCGCTTGAGATCACGTTTGAAAACAGATCCCTGATTCCCCATTGAAAATCCTTGCTTATGAGGTAGATAGATATACCGACCGCTGCCAGCATAAACGTGGTTTGCAGGGTATCTGTCCAAATAATGGTTTTGATACCGCCTTTGAAGGTGTACATGATAATCAGTGCAATGAAAATAGCAACTGTCGCTGCAAATGGAACGTGCCATGCATCAAAAACAAATACCTGCAAAACATTAACCACCAGGAACATACGAAACGACGCCCCGATAGTTCTTGACAATAAGAAGAAAAAAGCCCCTGTTTTATACGACCAGAATCCGAAACGCTGCTCAAGGTATGTGTAGATTGTCGTCAAGTTCAGCCTGTAGTACAAAGGCATCAGCACAGTAGCGATTACTGCATAACCGGCTACATAGCCCAGTATCACCATCAGGTAACTGAACTGCGTGGTCCCTACCCAACCCGGTACCGACATAAAAGTTACTCCCGACAATGATGCCCCAATCATACCGTAAGCAATCACAAACCAGGGCGAGGCTTTATTACCAAGGTAGAAGGAAAAATTCGTAGCACGGCGCGAGGTGATCCAGGTCACCAGGAACAGCAGCGCCGTATAGGCAAGAAAAACAGTAAAGATTAATATCGGAGTCAAAGAAGAGAGTTTAAAGTTTCAGGTTTAAAGTTTGAGGTTTCAGGGGTTCGTTACATGGATGGTTTACTACAGTTTAATGCTTATGAAGAACCAGAAACCAAGCCTTTAGCTTCTTGATATTAAGCTTTAGCCAACAGTCAACAGCCAATAGCCAACAGGCAACAGCCAATAACTAATAGCTAATAGCTAATAGCTAATAGCTAATAGCTAATAGCTAATAGCTGATAGCACTTACCCAACCTCTAACGCCCGGGCAAAGCTAATCAAATCAGGAAATGAATAGTCAGCCATTTCAGAGCATACGCGCAACTCACTGGTATCCTGCGAAATAAGCACTGTCGTCATACCGAGTCGTTTGCCGAAAAGCATATCTGAAGCCGTATCGCCTGCCATTATACTTTCACGGAAACGGAGCCCAACAAGTTCTTTCCTGGCTTTTAAGCCCATTCCTACAGCTGGTTTACGGGTGAAACTGCGGGAATCTTTCAGGTCGGGACTGAAGTATATTTTATCGATTCTTCCACCTGCATCAGCAATATCTGCCAGCATTTTACTGTGGACCTGTTCAAGTTCATTTACCGTCATCAGGCCTCGTCCGATGCCCTGTTGATTGGTTACAATGACTATATACCTGAACATCGCCGCGAACCGGGCAAGCGCTTCGGTGACACCTGGCAGGAATTCGAAATCCGCGGGTTTCTTTACATAATCGTCTGGAATACGGCGGTTTATCACCCCGTCACGGTCGAGAAACAACGACCAGTCAGCGCCTGGTTTAAATGGCCTTATCATAACCGGATTATATCAGGAAGTTCGTCGCAGGCACGGCTATAATCGGCCGGAATCCCAATATCAATGAAATACCCGCTACCATAATAACCGTAATATGACACATCACTAAAGTGAGCCTGGAACAAATCTTTTTCGATTGAGAATTTCTCCGGCAGGTTGAGTGTTTTCAGGTATTCCCGCCTGATAATATATACTCCGCCATTTATCTGTCCACGTCCGGTGCCGGACTGCTTCTCCTGGAATGCAACAATTCTGCCGTCATTGTTAGTGATCACAGCACCATACCTGCCGGTATCAGGCACTTCGTGAAGGGCAATGGTCACCTGGGCTTTCGAAATTATGTGTTGCTGAAGCATCTCAGGCAGGTCAACATCAAACAGAGTGTCGCCGTTCAACACAATAACATTGTCAGAGAACGTATGATCGAGCGCTTTCATTACCGCGCCACCGGTGCCAAGTGGCTCATCCTCAACGATGAACGACAAATTCAATTTTCCGTAAGCTGCACCAAAATGTTCTGTAATCAAATCAGCTTTGTAGCCCAGTGATAAGACCACATTTTGTACAAAGTTGTTTTCCAGGTATTTGAGCAGATATTCCAGGAATGGCCTCCCTCCTAACGGCGCCATACTTTTAGGCAGGTCAGAAACGGTTTGCTGTAACCTTGTTCCTAATCCACCGGCAAGAATGATTGCGTCCGGCATCGGATCTCTCATAAGCTGTTATTTTTCACGTGGAAACAACTCTGATTCAACGATCTGGCATATTATATGCCCTATTGTAATATGTGCTTCCTGTATCCTTGGTGTATCATCGCTCGGGATATTCAACAAGTAACAGCATTGCTCTTTCAACTTGCCACCCGATTTGCCGGTAAATCCAACGGTTGTCATCCCCAGTTTCAGGGCCTCTTCGAATGCCCTGATAATATTGGCTGAATTACCTGAAGTCGAAAAACCGACCAACATATCACCTTTACGGCCACTTCCTTTCACCATCCGGGCGTACACCTCATCGAAAGAATAATCATTGGCAACAGCTGTAAGAAAGGACGTATTAACATGCAGGGCTTCAGCCGGTAGCGGGTCGCGATCATAATAATACCTGCCCGAAAGTTCGGCTGCCAGGTGCTGGGCATCGGCCGCACTTCCGCCATTACCGCAAAAGAGCACTTTGCCCCCATTCCTGAAACATTTTACCATCTCACCGGCAACCGTTTCAATGGTTTTAATCAGCACCTGATCATCAATGATCGCCTGCTTGACTGATATGGATTGTTGCAGAATATCCCTGATTAATTGATTCATTTTCTGTAGTTTAATAACCTGCTTGAATTATCAGATGCTCCATGTTCTCAAGCCGGATGTGGTGAATTCAAAACGCCTGGCTTCGCCTCCGAATTGTTTCAGGCTTTCAATAACTGCATACCGGGTGTTGCCGGGACAGTAAAAAAGCATAAATCCGCCACCGCCGGCTCCGGATATTTTTCCGCCGGTTGCCCCGTTCTTCATGGCGGTTGTGTATATCTGCTCCAGCAAAGGATTGGTAATTTCGTCGGCCATCAGTTTTTTATGATGCCAGCCGTAATCGAGAATTTCTCCGGTTTCGCACAAATTGCCGCGCAGCAGGGCTTCCTTCATCATGACGGCTTGTTTCTTCATCTGATGCATCGCATCAATAGATATCTTGTTACCGTCGAGCACATTGCGTTGCTGGGCTTCGATAATCCCGGCCGAGGAACGGCTAGTTGCAGTGTAATATAATACCAGGTTGTGCGATAATTCATCCAGGTATATCTGCCTGATGCGCAACGGGTTAACGATCACTTTATCGTCCTGTGAGAATTCCATGAAATTAACACCACCGAAAGTTGCAGAATACTGATCCTGTTTACCGCCGGCAAGTCCAAGGTCCTGACGTTCAATATCGTAGGCAAGGTGCGCAATATCGTATTCGCCAAGCGGAAGCTTCTGCCATTCAGCAAAGGCTCCGAGTATTGCCACCACGAGCGTGGACGAAGTGCCCAATCCCGATCCCGGGGGAGCATCCACACTGGTGATCATGCGGAAGGAAAGCGGCCTATGGAAAAAATCTTTCACCAGGCGGTTGTAAACACCTGCATGCAGCACCATTTCACTGTCAACCGGCAGAACCGCAGCAGCATCGAATGTTGTTTCAATCTTCCTGTCGGCAAGCACAATTGTTATCATTCCATCGTCAGCGGGTTCAATACTGGCATGAGCGTAAAGGTTAATAGTAGCATTGAGAATTGCTCCTCCAAACATTTCGCTGAAAGGCGAAACATCGGAGCCGCCGCCTGCCAGGCTTACTCTTAAGGGCGCTTTGCTTCTTATAACTGCCATCTCATGAATGTTTTATCTGTTTTGCCAACGTTTCAATTACTTTCGTGAAATTCTCCCAGGAAAAGCGTAACTTTTCTTTTGCCGCAGCAGCTGAAAATTCTTGCTCAAGATGCTCGTCGAAAAACTTTCGCAGTGCGTTGGCTATCTCGGCGCTATCGGGGTTAACCACAAATCCAACCTTACCATCAGGCACTGTTTCAGAAAGTCCGCCAACATTTGTTGTAATCATGGGCTTATTAAAATGGTAGGCAATCTGGGTAATGCCGCTCTGGGTAGCTTCGCGGTATGGCTGAGCTACAACATCCGAAGCACAGAAATAGTTAACAATTTCGGTATTGGGAATGAAGCTGTTACGTATTTCAACGTAATTATCTATTCCAAGGTTCGCGATCAAATCAGTGTATGGTTTCGGGTCGATGTAAAATTCACCGGCAATGAGCAATTTCAACGGGAAGCTGCGCAGTCGCTTGTCAGCAAATGCATTTATGAGTAAATCAAGGCCTTTGTACTCCCTGACAAAACCGAAGAAGAGAACATATGAAATGTCCTGTTCAAGGCCCAGACTCATTTTCGCTTCTTCTTTAGGGACGGCCTCACCAAAATTATCATACAGCGGATGAGGAGCGTAGCACTTTGGCTTTATATTGTCGAGTTGCTCCAGGTCACCGAGCACCGACCGCGACATGGCAACAAAAGCGTCGCAACTGTGAACAAAATACTTTGAAAGCAGTTTTCCTCCCGGCATCTTCTCATGCGGGATTATATTATCGGTTATGGCCACAATTTTTGTGTGCCTGTTTTTGCGGATGATCGAAGCAATTGTTCCCAGGCATGGCGCCATAAAAGGTATCCAGTACCTGATGATGACCATGTCGGGGTTCAGTTTGCGAATTTTCCTGCCGACTTTAATCCAGTTAAAGGGATTAATGGAGTTGACAGCCACTAAGATATTGAGGTCGCCGGGTGCAGGTTCGGTGGAATATTGCGTTTTGCCGGGAAACAGATAGCCGGGATACTGAAGGCTGAAGGTATAAATTGTAACCTGGTCGCCCTGTTGCATAAAAGCGCGGGCCATCCGCTCGTTAAACGTGCTGATGCCTCCGCCCCTGAAAGGATAGGCAGTGCCGATAATGACTACGTTCCTCTTATTATCCATCGATCGGGTGCCCGGTTTTCGGGTGTTGTAAACTAGATCTCTTTTTCAATCAGGTAATGATTGCGGTCGGCAGAACTGCGTGAAACCAGTTCGGCAATAAATCCCGTCATGAACAACTGTGTACCAAGTACCATTGAAAGCATCCCGAAATAAAAAATAGGTCTCTCAGTCATGTGGTATGCTGCATAAAACAACCGTGCCCATGCCAGGTAACCTGCTATTACTAAGCCTATTAGAAACAGCAGTGTGCCCAGCAACCCGAAAAGGTGCATTGGTTTCTTGCCAAATTTTGACACGAACATGATGGTTACAAGGTCAAGAAAACCATTCATAAAGCGCTCCCAGCCAAACTTGGTGATGCCAAACTTCCGTTTGCGGTGCTCAACAACTTTCTCCCCTATTTTCCGGAAGCCGGCCCATTTCGCGATAACGGGAATGTAGCGGTGCATTTCGCCGTAAACTTCAATACTTTTCACCACTTCACTGCGATAAGCTTTAAGACCGCAATTCATGTCATGAAGCTTAATGCCTGACAACCGGCGGGTAGTTGCATTGTAAATTTTGGAAGGGATGTTTTTCGTCAGTTTCGAATCGTATCGTTTCTTTTTCCATCCCGAAACCAGGTCATAACCGTCTTCGGCAATCATCCTGTACAATCCCGGAATTTCATCGGGACTATCCTGAAGGTCAGCATCCATGGTAATAACAACCTTGCCGGCGGCAGCCTGAAACCCCTGGTTAAGAGCAGCCGACTTACCGTAATTACGCCTGAATTTTATGCCCCGGATGTTTGGGTCGTCCTTGTGAAGTTGTTCGACCACCTTCCATGAACCGTCGCTGCTGCCATCGTCAACCAGCAGAATTTCATAAGAATAACCGTGTTCCTTCACTATACGCTCTATCCATTGGCACAGTTCCGGAAGCGATTCTTCTTCGTTATAAAGAGGTACGACAACTGAAAGATCCATTTATAGAAGCCCAATATTAACTTTTGAAAACGTTTTCCTCTTTTTTTATGAAGGCAGCTGCAATCAATGATATGATCGCTCCAAAAATGCTGTTCATAACCAATCCCATAAGCGACATAGCTGCAGGTGAAAGAAATTTCTTTGTCATACCTAAAGCAGCATCCATCTGTTCACCAGACAATCCCTGGCTTTCCATTTTCATTTCGGCCTCTTCCACAGCTTTATCAATTATACTTGCCAAAGCCTGCGGGTCAAAGAATGTGTAGAACAAATATGTATATAACGAGGACAAAGCCGTAGCAATTATGGCTATAAGAAAACATGAGATAAAGGCCTGACCGTAAGATATGTAACCATTCAGGTTCACATTCCTGTGCTGGATAGTTCCCCAGATCATACCGCCGATCATGATCACGATTCCAAGATACCCGAGAGGGCTTTTGTAAGGTGCATCCATGATATAAAGCAATAAACTGAACAGGATCAATCCGCCCCCGGTAATGAGACCGTATACTAATGAATTCATGAAAAGGCTGCGTGGTTTTGTTTCCATGTTAATTAAATTTTAAGGTTGATTAGATGCAAAGGTATGAAAGATGATGTGAAATACTTTCAGCCTGAAGCTAATTGTAAAGTTGTACGAGTTTTTTTGTATTTTTGCAGCGGGTAAGTCTTATACGACCAGCTCCTGTTGAACTCCCCCAGGTCAGGAATGAAGCAAGGGTAGACGGTTGTAGCGGTGCGATATAAGTAGCTTACCCTTCTTTTTTTTATCTCCTCCAGGTTTAAAAAATCAGTTTTCAGTTTGATCAATTGCTGTAAATTTGTAAGGATCATTTGAAATGATATCCTTCTTAAGGATTCAGCATGTTTCACCATTAATATTCTAACAGGCAATGAAATTCTTTATCGATACGGCGAACCTCGACCAAATACGTGAAGCCCAGACTCTTGGTATCCTTGACGGCGTTACCACCAACCCCAGCCTCATGGCCAAAGAAGGCATCAAAGGCAAAGATGCCATCATGAAACATTATGTAGAAATCTGCAATATTGTTGACGGACCTGTGAGTGCTGAAGTCATCTCCACCGACTTCGAAGGAATGATCGCCGAAGGTGAAATTCTTGCTGCCCTGCATGACAATATCGTGGTGAAGGTTCCCATGACAAAAGAAGGCATCAAGGCTATTCGTTACCTATCTGACAAGGGCATACGCACCAACTGTACACTGGTTTTCTCAGCCGGCCAGGCTATTCTGGCTGCCAAGGCCGGGGCAACGTATGTTTCACCGTTCATCGGAAGGATTGATGATACCAGTGTTGACGGCCTCGACCTTATCGACCAGATCGTTTCAATCTACCACATTCATGGTTTTGAAACCAAGGTGCTGGCCGCCTCTATTCGCAGTACACTGCATATTGTCAAATGCGCTGAACTGGGAGCTGATGTAGTGACCAGTCCGCTGGCGTCAATCCTCGGACTGTTATATCACCCGCTTACCGACCTTGGCCTGGCCAAATTCATCGAAGACTCAAAGAAAATGAGCCTCTGATAACACGAAAAGTCAACTGCCATGTTATTGCGCATACATCCTGACAATCCCAGCGAAAGGCAAATTCGTATGGTTGATGAATGCCTGCGCGACGGCGGGATTGTGATATATCCTACTGATACAATCTACGGGATTGGCTGCGATATATTTAAGGTAAAGTCAGTCGAAAAGATAGCCGAACTGCGAGGACTCAAACCAGGCAAAACAACCTTCTCGTTTATCTGTCACGATCTCAGCCAGTTATCAGAATTTACAAGGCCCATCGAAAACCCGATTTTCAAGGTAATGAAAGCCAACCTGCCGGGACCTTTTACATTCATCCTGAATGCCAGCAACAACGTTCCAAGACATATACAGAGCAAGCGCAAAACCGTTGGCATCCGTATTCCCGACAACAAAATTGTATTGGAGATTGTAAGGCAGTTAGGCAATCCAATCATGTCAACTTCGGTGCACGACGATGATGAAATCATCGAATACACTACCGACCCTGAGTTGATCTATGAGAAGTTCCAGGATAAGGTTGATATAGTAATTGACGGTGGCTATGGTGGCAATATTCCTTCAACGGTTGTTGATTGCACTGATGGTGGGATTGTTGTGGTTCGTGAAGGAAAAGGAGAGCTGGTTTAGAAGCAGTTAGATGTAAATTAAAGATTTTTTCAAGCTGTCCGTTTGATAAAATAATAAAAACTGTATCTTTGCACGCTCAAAACCAAAGGATGATTCGCTAGCTCAGCAGGTAGAGCACATCCCTTTTAAGGATGGGGTCTTGGGTTCGAATCCCAAGCGGATCACTAACTCGTAAATAAAGCGCTGATAATCAAATGATTGCAGCGCTTTTTTCTTTCTGTGGGAAACATATGGGAAACATTGCTCTTTCCCTTGATTTTACTGGGTTCTATGAGTTTTAATAATCAGAAATATTGATTTCTACTCCTAGAAATTCGCTGAGATTGAATATAGCCCGCGCTTCTGGAGTTTTGCTTCCCAATTGATTACCTGATATCTGGACAATTGTTCACAATAATACTCACTGGTGGCTTTAGCGTATCCCTCAGTAATAAGCAAATCATTCAAACAAGAGCCATCAGGCAGTAAAACATAAGCAAGCTGGCGGCCCCAGAAATCAGTTTCATTGCCTTTTTCAGTATATATCGTAACCAATGTTCCCGGCGGACAAACCCTCTTCACAAATTCCTTCGACTGGTTGCCCATAAACCGGAGCAAATCTCCTGCCACCCTGGTTTTTTCTTCATCTACCCGGAGTTTCCTCCCTTTTCTGGTCTCCGGAGCATCAAGACCATAAAGCCGAACTTCCTTTTCTTCATGCGTATTAATCTCTATGACAACGATACTATCACCGTCTAAAACTCTGCTCACTAAGAGGTTCGTTTCCTGTAAATTCTTTAAAATGTCTTCGTATGTCATTGTATGTCAGTGTTTTAATGGTTGACTTTTAACAAATATACTAATAGATTTGTCAATCTCAGTCCCTTGATTTTTATCCTCAATATCCCGGGTTTAAAGGACAAAAATTTAGGCTGAAATAAACAAAGTCTATAACCTTAAAACATTATTAAAATGGCAAGACAGAAAGGACACGTCAAGTACATCGGTACTATTGGCGATATCCGACATTTCAAAATCAAAGGCCAGACCGGGTACTTTGCCGGACTGGTCGGCGGACCTACCGGTGAACAGGTTGCCACGGCTCCCGAGTTCGAGCGTACCCGCGAAAACATGAACGAGTTTGGTGGCAGTGCTAAAGCAGGACGCTCCGTGCGTTCGGTATTCAGCTCACTTTTAGGCAAAATGAGCGACAGCCAACTTACCGGCCGTCTGACTGCAATCATGAAGAAGATCAACCTGGAGGATCAGTCTGAGCCTCGCGGGTATCGTGCAATCCTCATCAGCGAACAACGCAAGTATCTGCTTGGCATCACCTTCGATAAAAATGCCAATTACGATTCCAGCTTCAAAGCAGGTGCTGATCTCGTGAAGAGCATCAAACGCGGGGTCGCTGACTATACCGTTGGGGCATTCAATCCAATTAATGACATTCAGTCGCCTGCAGGCGCAACCCACTTCCGCCTGATTTTTGGCCTGGGTGTATTGAGCGACTTCGCTTACAATGCCACCAGTGACACCTACGAACCGTTGAAGCCTGAGTCGCATGAACTTTCGGCCGTTACCTACTCGAACTATCTGCCTCTTTCGGCTCCCGTTCCTGAAACGGTGTTGAATGCTGATGTGGATACTGTTGATCCGGTGCCTGATGATTGCACCATTATCGCTGTGGCAGGAATCGAATTCTTCCAGCAGGTAAATGAAAACTACTACGCTTTCGCCAGCGGAAACGCTCTGAAAGTGGTAGATGCTTATTAATACCGGAGGTCCCATGGAAACCAGAATCATAAGAGTGGCTCAGGGGAAAAACTCTACCCTGAGTCACCTTTACATCGATGGCCTGTTTGCCTGCTATCTGCTTGAAGATAGCATCCGGGATGTGAAGATACCCGGGCAAACCTGCATACCCACCGGAGTTTTCCAGTTCACTTTTAACCGTTCGGCAGGAATGCACTATAAGTATCTGAAGGAATATCCCAGGATGCATCAGGGCATGATTGAAATTGACGGCCTCCCAAATTTTGACCTGGTTTTCATTCACAAAGGAAATACCCATCTCGATACCAGAGGGTGTCCCCTGGTTGGCCATTACTGGACAAATGTTGCTGATGATTACCAGGTAGCACTTTCGGGATTTGTTTATGAATTGGTTTACCCAAAACTAGTTAATCAGATCCTGAAAGGAAATGACCAAATCATAATCGAGAACCGGATTATTAAACTCTAATCCCTTGTACCCTATGGAACAGATTTCAAGCATACAGGTCATCTTCGGCTCGATCACCAGCATTCTGCTGAGCATTGTCGCTTATTTCATCAAACAGTTGCATAGCGATTTCAGAAAGATGGAACTTGATCTTTCGGAAGTTAAGACCATGACCATGCTGATTAAAACCGAGTTCAACAGCCGTTACGACCTGTTGTGCCAACGAGTCGAATACCTTGAGAAAAGAATTGAAAGTATTGAACATCTTAACTTTAATGAACATTCCAATGAAAGCAAATGAAATGAACCTCATTGATAGGCTTAAATCCCCTACCCCAAAGTTTTTCAGGATACTCCGTAACGTCGGGTTGGTGCTTGGCGCTGCTTCGGCTGCGATCCTGGCAGCTCCGGTGGCATTGCCGGCTGCTATTGTGTCTGTGGCCGGGTACCTGGCAGTAGCCGGGGGTGTAATATCGGCTGTCAGTCAGGCTGCCGTGGATGAAGATCCGGATCCTGACCCAGGTAACTGATGATTGCAAGTGCCTATTGGAACAGTCCCGTTTTCCGGGGCTGTTTTTTTATGTCCTGGTATGTATGTTTACTTACATGGGTGCAATCATGTAGTCTTCATATAGGGCTTATATAAGGTTTATGTATTGAACAGGTATAATAAAGCCCGGGGGTGCCGGGCTGTAAATTGGAAATAAGAGATTGGTTAACGATACATGTCGATTTGAAAAGACTTGATGAGGTCACCATAACGGCGGATGCTATCCGTGGTGATTTCATCATCGGGATAGAGGCTGAGGTGTTCTTCCTTATCGAAGTTGTAAATGGCACCTTAGTACATGACAAAAATCATAAAAGTCTAATAATCAGCAAGGTATGTTAATAACTTGGTAATAACTTCAGACATGTAAAACGATTTAAAAACTTGATATTCAATATCTTAGATGATAAATCACC